>Ga0214544_1002511_pt1 | contig 38583 bp, 21 predicted proteins | sample CNSS3metaG_FD_160074 | JGI IMG/M metagenome (GOLD analysis project Ga0214544, IMG submission 160074) | Root nodule microbial communities from cowpea collected in UCLA plant growth center, Los Angeles, California, USA - CNSS3 | ecosystem: Host-associated > Plants > Roots > Nodule | place: USA...
AATATTAATTTAATATTTAAAATTTATTGACAGGTTGGTGAGTCAACCCGGCTCATCACGGGTTCAACCCAAATGAGCCGGGTTCTTAGTGGGTTGGGTTCATTTTTAACCCGTACTGAAATTTGTAATTTTTTTTCAACCCAACCCAACCTAAATCCGTGATGAGCCGGGTTGGCTCGCGGGTTATAACCCATTTTGACGGCTCTAATCTATAATACGCAACAAACACTTTCAACCTTTTGATCCCAAATATATCAACCCTCTCTAGAGTGAGAATTTAATTACAACTCACAACACCCTACTAAAAGAATATAAAAGAAGCCAAACACTAGCTCAAAGTGTTTTTGACTTGAGGTAAAAAATATCATGGACTTAAAACACATTATATAATCACTACCATCCACTCCTTAACTTGTCCTAGACTCCTGTACAATGTAAAACTTTTCAAGACGTATTATTTTCATCAATTAAAGATAATCACTATCCATACCTTCATGTTTGTAGCAACCATAAATAAACATGATAGTATGATAATAAATTAATAAATTTTTTAGAAAGTTAGAATGATGATTGAGATATTTTATAACATGATAATTAAGATTTTGTTTTATTTAGAGAATCTTTAGTGATTTGGTCGTCTATTTGAAAGTCCAGTAACATGTTAAATATATTATTTTGGCATAAATAACGGATTTTGATTCCATAGCAATTATTTATTGCTCTCATCTATCACTTTACATTACATTTGATGTCATTTAATAGGTAAAGAGAGATAACTGCACAGATGCACATATAAAGCACTCAGACTAATTTATTCACAGTTCAAATATTTTTCTCTGTAATTGAAAGTTAAGTCAAAGTGAAGAAATTTTCAAAATTTAAAAGCATAAAAATATATATAGAAGTATTTTAGATCCGTAGGTCCTACAAATTAAAATATATGCAAGGAATATCCTTTGTTCACCATTCTATATTATTTTTAAGAAACACTAAACACCTATTCGAATAGATTTTCAGAACATCTAATCAAAATATTAAAAAACATAATTTTAATTTCCAAGTTCTTCTCAGATTAACATGTGTTTCCACCAATTGAATGGAAAACCTCATATTCACAGGTCTAAATCATCACTGATAAGTGCATTGAAGATAATCAACCACAATTTTATTTAGGCAAGAGAAATGAAAATACATTAAGATCCAATAATTGGCTCATTCTTATTGATAATAATATTGTTAAGCAAACCTTTAACACTTCATTGACTCATGGTTTTTCAATGACATTGTTAGGATTCATCTAGCAGTGAAACACCTAACAAACACATGGTACATTGGGGACATTGTTTTTCTTTTTAAAAAACAATTTATTCTTTTTCCCTTTTCTAAATCATGCATTGAAATATTAAAATTTTACGAAAATTTGAACTAAACATACATTAATTAATATTAATTAATACGACGAATTTAGATTCTCAGTTGAACTTTTGATATCAAATTTCTATTGTATTCTCAAAATAACAACGATATTTTGAAAATTCAGTAGAATAATAATATCAAAAAATAGTAATAGAGAATCTGAACTCGAATTTAATATGATTAGTGATGATCAGGATCCGGTCCTGCAGGTGAAACTCTCTCCAACCTTCCACCAAGCATTGACCTCTTCCCATGCCACTTCCCATTTCTCACATTGTTGATTACTTCACGTAATCCAAACTTATTATGAATCTTCTTCTCTATTGTTGTGAGTTGAGGAACATTTCGAGCTTCTGAACTCACTATAAACAATGTCAGAACAATTAGCATGATAACATGTCTTGGCTTAACTGAAGTAGCCATTGTCTCACAAAAAGCACAATGAGAAGAAAAACGGTAGCTATTTAGCAAACCCTAAAGTGCTTTTCTAGTGATATCAGTGAGAGAATTAGCTTGGTGTTTGAGAAGACCAAGATACCTATATATATATATATACACACACATCAAAGGCTTGAAGTGATTTATGGGGCAAGATTTTAAAGACTAGCATATCAAGAATCATATTGGAAGGTCGTGTAAGCAGATAAGTACCATCCAAAAATTCCTTGTCTTATCTCTTTTTTGTGTTATCTTTCTTCTGTCCTATGCATCAAGGTCAACATATATGTATTTGGACAATTTTAATACATGAAAATAAATAAATTTGTTTATAAAGTTCAAATTAACCAAAAGTATTTTAATAATAGAAGTTTTTTCAATTTTTCTTTTATAAAAACAATTAATTTTAAGATTAAGTATGGTTTTTCATCGTCAAACTATTATAAAAAAAATTAGGTTTCATCCCTAAACTAAATTACAAAATATTTAATCTCAACTTTATAATGTAATCCTTCTTAACAAATGATATATACAATGTTTTTCATTTGATAAACGAAGTTCATAACGGACTATAATATAAATTTTGCATGTCGTTTGTTGATGAAGATATTTTACGTTACTTTTATAAAATGTAAAATGAAGTATTTTATAATTTAGTTTAAAGATGAAACATACTTTTATAATAATAATTTGGAGACGAAAAACCCATTCAATTTTAATTTTAACTCATGTAGAGATTTATTTTATATTTGTTTTATCATTTTTTTTCTTTAAAAATATTTATGAAGAATATTATCCAAATACTACCCTTGTAGGATTTTGATTTATTTTTCCATTTTATATATATGCCAAGCCATCCTATTCATCTCAGGTTGTCTTATTGGTGGATTGAGAAAAGCAGAACCGAGTCATACCCTTTAGACTTAAAATACACCTTTTTAAAGCCATTTTTTGTCATACAATTGTAGTGTGCCATGAAAAGCTTTTATGGTTTCTCCACAATAATATCAGCCATTTCTTTTTCTTGGCTTAAATGCCGTCTTTGTCGTACTAATAATAAATAATTTTTTTAAGCATTTGGTTTATGAAAGCGTGACCCGTACCCCTACTAGTGTCACTAAAAACATTTTACGTTGTCTTTCATGCTGTTATTGTTTTGTCTTTTTTACAGGAAAATTAGAATAACACAAGCATACTCTCTTGGCATGATCTAAATCTGTTTGTTATATATAAAAGTTGAAGGCCAAGATTTAGTCATAGTTGCTAGCTTTCTCTCTAATGTATTCTCTTTTTGTGAAAATTTAATATTACTTCTAAAAATAACGAAATTATAGTTCACCTCATCTCCCAAAACCTAGTTTTTGTAGATTACTACACTGCAAATGGGACTTTCAACACAAGGTTAAGAAATATTTGAGGACTATTCTATTATATTTGATATATACAATTGTGGTTAAACAAGAAGAAGGATTATGACAATTATAAATCCTCATTGTATCTTCATGTATTAAAACAATATTTGTATTAACTATGTTATGAGATATGATCGTTCTTGTAACGTTGCCTTTGTATGGATTATAATCACATTTTTTTTTAATTTTTGACACATTCAATGAAAAATAGGAAGAGTTATTGAAAGTGATACAATAACAACCACCATAGCAAGTATATTATATCTTTTATTATTGGTTATATGGTGTTCTTGTAAGGCCAAATATGTCACTAAAAAAAATGCCTAATTAATATCAAATTTTAGTGACTAAAAGTTGTTAATTACTATAGTGACCAATTTAGATACCAATCTATAAAATTAAAAATTATTGATTCCTAAAATAGTCACTATTATAAATAAAAAATTATAATTCGTCACTAAATTGATTACTAATTAATTAGAGATCAATTTTGTAACTAAGTCATTTTGGTAGTCAAAACAATGGTAACTAATTTTAAAAACCACTTTAGTGACCAATTATATTTTAGTAACCAATAATTTTTACTTTGTAAATTAGCATCTAAATTAGTCATTATAATGACTAACAACTTTTGGTCACTAAAATTAGTTACTAATGAAACATTTTCTTGTAGTGATTGACCCTTTAACTTTCCAACTCCTCTACCTTATTGTCAATCATCTTCTCCAACCGCTTGCTCTTCCTTCACGTATATCGTTTGACCAAATACTTGTAAAAGGTACTTAATAAGCATAATAAATGCAGATGGTCCAAATGTCACAAATACTTTACCTACATGTCCTATTTATAGTGTCCTTAATGAACTTTTTGTAACATCCCGACCAGATATTACAAATTTAAATAATAAAATAAAAAATTAAGGATAAAAGATCATTTATTATAATTCCATTTTCCAAAATGTGGGAAATTTAAAACTTTGTTTCATCGTAAAATAAACTTAAATCCATACTTATAAAAAATCCAAATAAGAGAAAAGTTTACAATTTATTCAAAATCATAATAAAATCTCTGATAAATCTTTTCTCCCATATAGCTCACGCTCCGACTCTATGCCTCACCAGATCCACCTGCAACATCATCGGCTCTAGTGTACCAAGTACACGATCATCGCCAAATACAAGTAGATAAGGTGAGCTAACAACATATAAAATATTTATATACATACAATTCAAATATATGCACACCCATCAAGGAACTCATATCATTTGATTCCACACAACATGGCCACCACCATGTCATCCATGATCTACATCTTTAGATGAATACCTCAAGATGTCTTGTCGCCACACCTACAAGCCACAACTTGTAGAACACGTGCACCAGGTGAAGTTCCCAATACGAACAAAGTTCGTAACGTCCCAAGACTACCAAACTCATCAGCCACACATTGAGGAGGGCAATCTATTTGGACCCATCCGTACGAGCCACAACTTGCACACTTTCACCGGCAACACTCGACAATCCGAGCCACAACTCAAGAGTTCCTCGTGTTCATCTGCCATCCCGAGCCACAACTCAAGGGATGTCATTCCGAGCCACAACTCAAGGAATGCCACATGTTTAACCCCTATCTCGAGCCACAACTCAAGGAACACCAACAAGCCGAACTTCGAGGTATCACCAAAGCTTTGTAGATCACGCACATCTGTAGCAATCAAAACATAGTTTCTGCCTATGCAATATTGCATGGCATTGCTCTTGAGCTTCTAAGAAAAATGCGCTTCCAGACCATCTAGTAGGGGACATGTGCCGCTAGGCGCCACACGCCTCGAAGCCCACTAACGGTGCAGACATCGCCTAGCGAGATCACCCTCACCGCCAGGCGTCACGTGTAACAAGACTTTTTTGTTCTTATAGCTCTCGCCTGGGGATTCAAAGCTCACCGTCAGGCGCTACACTATAGTAGGTCGAACTTGTACTGGTTTTGTGGCACTTCATCCCATTTTTAATCCTCTTCACGCAATTGCACACACACAGAGTATCAGATTTCTCCCCTATTCAACACTCCATGGTCTCCATAATGTACCCATTGTTATACACATATCATTCTATAATTATTCGCACCTTCTCAAATAAGTCAATCCTAGTTACCATTCCATTTTTAACTTATACATAATACTTGCCCTCATCAAGTACAACAGTATCCCATTCCTCTCACCTTAGAATTTTTTCTTTAATCCAATACCACCTAATCACCATACTGTAATGTTTACGTATACCATATAGTAATTTATACAACTCCCAAAAATCTCCAAGTCCTTATTTTCATCCTGCAGCCAATATCATGCCTGGTACTGGTTTAGCTAGCCCAAGTTTGCACTATTTCTATTCCACTATCCTTATATGTACAAGACCACATTAGAGTTATTTCCTACTCTAAAATCTTGTCGGTTTAGTCACCCTAATCCCTCAACCCATAATCCATAATTTCAACTAGATAAGGAAATTGGGTCTAGCAGAACCCCAGCCCTACCACTACACCTCACAACACCAAAAATAACACGTTTTCCTGCAATGGCGCCTGGCGGCACGTAGCTTGCTGCTAGGCGATGCATCAAATTCTGGAAATTCCAAAACTTCTCAACAATTGCAAAGCCCCAACATTTCTCTGTTTTCCTTTCTTTGTAACTTTCTACCAATTCTCACATGATTTCACTTACAATTATAAGAGTTCACAACCTAAACACATTAATTAACATTTTCCAATACAATTCAACCACCAATTATTCTCGTGACATCAAAAACCCCAAATTTCCAACCCTAAAAGAGCGTTCATGGCAATTTCATAAAATTAACTCCAATTGACAGAATAATTTCCCAATTTCTAGCATCAAATAATCAATTCAAAGTTAAGGCTCCCTTCCTTTCCATTCAGAATCCACCTAGAACACAGAAAACTTCAAAATCGAGTCAAATTTGACTCGCGTCGCCTGACGAGTTTTTATCACCGCCAGGTCGTTCATTTAAAAACCTAGAAATTGGGTGACAGTCTTGCTGCCAAGCGGTTCTTCACGAGAACCTAGAAACACACTAATATATGCATGCGTCGCCTAATGGCTACAAATAGCCTGCTAGGTAATTTTTGGGAAATTTCCAGAAACATGTAATTCACAGAACGAATAGTTTATATGCATCCAATTAATCATACATTTCATACAATTATACAATACTAATTAAAAAGAACAGTTCCAACTCCCTTAACCTGGACTCCTTGCTCCAAAATGCAATTCTTTGAGTTCTTGATCTCAATTTGCCTTAGCTCATGATTCTTCCTTCAAGGCTCCTTCCCACCCTTTGCACTGTGAGTCACTTTGAAATTTACTCTCTCAATATGCACCAATGGCAACCTTGGCAAAACCACTCTTACCCCTCTTAATTGATCACTTAAACATGTTTTAATTGAAGTTAATGGTCCTAAAACGAAAATTTGCATTAACATGGCCCTAATTGCCATTCAAGACTCATTAGTGGTTGTTTTTCCAACCCCTCTTGGCTGCCTCTTTTCAGCTAGGGTTTTGGTGTCCTTTCACATTCATGTCAAAGAGAAATTTGGCAAAAAGAAAGTTTAAATCTACCAAGGTTCAAACCCATAACCATGCCAATGTCAAATCAACACAACCATTCAACCAATTCATGTTTCGTGATAATTCCTATAATTCTAGGATTATATTATCACTCATGATGATCATGCAGATTATTAAAATAATAATCAATTAAATAACACTTAAATAACATACACAAGACTCGAACCCAAGTCCTATGAACATAACCAAGTACTCTCAACCACTTAAGCTAGTAATTTTCCACATCATATCAATCAACATTTAATACCATAAAGACTCCCATTACCCATATTTATTAATTATTTATTTATTTAATTAATTAAATTTTGTGTACCTTACACTTTTACCTTTTGGAGGCCTAATTGTGGCGCAATAATGCTCTAAGCTTGCTTATTATGGTAATATGTGGTTTTTCCTCGTAAGCCTGCTTTTCCTCTAATCCTCCGGCTACAAAAAATCGGTGTCGACAATCCTTCCTCTTAGTGTGCATGTACATGTCAAAATATGTTTATGACCGATTGTTCGATGATCGAGTATAATGGTTGATCGGCTAAGGTTGTCTCTAGACTAGATATGGTTATCTGATTGGCACTTAATTATGTACTTGGGAGAATAATTTGTTTTTCATAAAATTTCATTGAACGATTAAATTAATAGAGAATGTAGAAGGAAACTAGAAGATGAATAAAAAATATTAATCCTGAATGAGTAATACAAGTCGAGGAAGATTCTCTACCTTAAATTAACAATTCAGCAATGAAAATAAAATTTTTTACAAATTTAAAGAGCAACTTTCCCCAAACCCAAAAATTTCTATTTAAAGTATGGACTTAAATATGCTTTTAGTTTTCTATTAATTGTTTTTTAACTTTTAGTCCTTTACTTTTTCAAAATGTTAATTTTAGTCCCAAGGGTTATATATTATTAATGACTTGACAAGTAATGGTCTATTACATGAACACAAATAGTAGTCTAATAAAAAGCTCAACTAACAAAGGTTTTTTCTTTTGAAAAATAAATGGTTGTTGGAATTCCTTCTTCCTTTGTATAACTTGGGATATGTAAAGATCTAGAAGCTCATAAGGTACTCTGATTTTCTTTTTTGGGATATACATCTATCGTACAAATGTTTTTAGTAAAATCTAAGAAGAAAGAAATGATAGTGGAAGAGAAATCTAAATGTTTAGAAATGGAAATTATGGATTGTCCTATGGTTAATACCTTCTTGGATAAGGTGAAACTTGATTTCTTGATGATCAAACTATTTTTTCTTTGTCTCACATCTATATTTTCTTTTTTTTCTCTTTAGGTTCATTATGATTTGATTTTCATTCCTTCTTTAAGAGATAAATGTTTTATTGTGATCTTATGTCTCATATACATTAAATAGTAGGTATTATCAAAACCATGATGTATGACATTTCTATCATATTGACATGGTCATCCTAACAACAAACAACTTGATTCCCTTTTCATGATATAAAATTTATCATAAAATTTATTGAAGGAAAATGATACAAGTCCTTGTTGATTCATATGAAATCTTACCTTCTTCACTTAACCATCTTTTGACTTGCTACATTGGTGAACTTCCTCCATTAAGAATAAGGATGCAAGTTTTATTCATGATTAGTCCCGTGAGTGTTAAATATTTTCACTTCGAGTTTATCTAAAATGGTTTTTAACATGTCCAAGTGTTAGATCAAAGCTAAACAAACCCTTTTTTGTTTGACTTTTTATTTTTGGCTTAAATAACACGTCTATCAACTTGAAGTTGGATATGATAATTACTCATCAGAAATAATCTCTTAGAGAACTTGCTTGATATTACTTCTTTTTAACATTAAACTTTGTTTGTTCATATCTATTATACGAAGATTTGAGAATAATTTTTGAAAATCTTATAACACAATTCAACCCATTTTTCTTATGTTTTTGGTATGTTTTGACACCAAGCACGAGCCTAATGATTAATAAATATCTTTCAGTTGGACATTACTCACAATCTTTGTTTCTTGAGGAATCCTCACTTGAGGAAGAAGAGGACGAAGAATGATGTGAACTTATTTCATGATTATATTTCAAGATCATAACCTTTTTTGTTGGACATTCAGATGCAATGTGTTCATAACTCAAACATTTAAAACACTTTGTTTTACTTCTTTTTTCTTGAAAATTGGATTTAAATGAAGAAGGGGAAAGCTCTTATATTTTTGGTGTAAAGAAGAAGAAGAATGAGGAGTCTTGAAATACTTACCTTACTAGTGTTGACCCTCATCCTTTTTATCCTTCCATGCAAAATATTATGAAAATGATCTTTTGTAGGAACTTCTCCTCTTATGTTGATTTTGTGCCTTGTAGCTTTTGGACAAGTTCCTCTAAAGATCTATAATGATAAAAATTCATAACATCTTGAATATATCTTGATTTTTCCCATTTAAGAAACTTGGTATAGTTAGGTTTAAACCTTCATCTATTTCACACTTAACAAGGAGCATTTCCATCTCCTTATAATACTCCTCCACATTTTTATACTCATGTCTTTGAGGTTGATGGTTCAAATCCTTTTTTCTTTTGTAATGAGTAGTTATAAATCTTCTTTTCTCAAACAACCTTTAAATGCATCTCAAATGACTATCACTACAAGAAAAAGCTCAACTTTCGATGGATAATTGATAAGTGTCTAATACTAGTAAAATTGCATATTATTTAGACACTTATCTTGCATAAATTCAATGTAAAATCATTAAAACAATCCCTTTTGCATTAAAATAAAGAATAAGGAGAGAAGAAGTTGTAAAAAATAGAATTTAATGTATTTGTGTTGTTTTTATAGGAAAAATGTAGGAAATTAAATAGTTGGTGCTAAGTCCCAAAGTTGCAGCTCAACCAAAAGAGATGAAGTGAGAAAATCTAGAATATGAGCTTGTGGTTGAGCAGCGATATTGGTGCTAATCCACCATGGGAATAGGAAAACTATCTTTGACTGCTATAACATTTAAGGCTCTACAATTGGTGCAAAGTCGCCAAGTTTTGTCCTTCTTTTTCACCAAAATGATAGGTGAAGAGAACATACTATTGCTTGGAACAATAATGCCTTCCTGCAACATCTCTTGGATCATTTATTCTATTTGTTTCTTAGATGGAAAGGATATCTATAGGGTGTAACTTTAACAGGAGAAACACCTTGTATGAGAGATATATCATGACTGCGAGTTCTGAGAGGGAGGTCAACTAGATGGCCGAGCACTGATCGATATGTATGCAACAATCGTGCTATGCAACAATCGTGCTATCCCCAGTGGAGTCGCCATTTGTCCCAACCGAAATCGCGATGAGACGACGAACCAAAAAAAAAATTGTAAAACCAGGTTTGGAGTCGCCACCACAGTTATTATAGGAAACTATGGAAAACCATAAAAAGAGAGCAAGGTCTGCGAAAAATCAGATTTTAGGTCCAGGAGTCGGTTACGCGTGGGGAAGGTATTAGCACCCCACAACGTCCGTCCTAAGACGGTACCTTTAATTAAATGTGCAACAGTTATGTGGTTTTTCAAAATATTTATTTTTCCCAAAAAATAATATAAAAGGGTGTACAAAAGAAACAAAAATATTTTTTTATCTTTTAGGGCCCGACGAGGATTAATCATCGCTCCTACGTATCTCCATGAGAATGGAGAATCAGGATTACGTAGTTCTTACTGAAAAACTATTTGAAAAATGATTTAATTTGTTTTATAATTTTGAAAACTTTTTTATTTATATTTTAGTAAAATTGGTGTCACGCAACGCGAGGGATCAGATAGACACTTGAAATAAATTCTTTTTTTCTAATCTTTTATTTTTTTTCTTAATCAATTATAAATTTTTAATATATTTTTTTTAAAGTTATATTAAAGTACTTGTGGATGTCATGCGATGTGAGCAACCGAATAGATATAAAATAATAAACAAAGAAAAATATTTTTTTTTTATTTTTAGATCATTTGTATATATTTTTAGAAAAAACAAAAGTCTAAATTGGATATCATGCGACGCGAGTGGTCGGGCAGACAATAAAGAAAGGAAAAAAAATATTTTTTATGATTAAAAAAAGAATGAAAATTGAAATAAAAAACTAAATTAAAGAAATGAAAGAATGGAGAGTGACGTACCTTAAAATAGTTCCAATATCTCCTCACCTTTTCTTTTTTTTTTTTTTTTTTTTGCCTCCTTTTCTAATATTTTTGTGTTTGTTTTTCCAATAGAGATAAAGATGAGAGGTGTCTATGTGGGTGGTAATGAGATAAAGAGAGAGTGTAGAGAATGTTTTCTTTTTTTTTTCTACCTTCTTCAATATGTTTTTTTTAAAAGAGAGATAAAGAAGGAGGTGTATATGTGAGAGTGGTGATGGGAAAGAATTAGAGTAGTGTCTAGAATCTCCTTTTTCGGTTTTGTTTCTTTTTCATATGACAGAGTACGTATTTATATTCACATATTGCAATCTCAATGCAATCTCAGCCTTAATTGTAATGAACAATATAAAGAAGGAATTGATTATGATAGCAACACATTATGGGAATCAAATCATAGTAAATCAGAGCACAAAATCAATCCCAAATTAGTAATATTGATTCTAACGATTAACAAATCAGAGCACAAAATCAATCCCAATTAGTAATATTGATTATAACCATTTGAAGAAATATTTCTTCTAATTATTAGAATCATATCACTAATTTCTCTTCCAAAGGGTAGAAAGCAGGTTGAGTTGTTGGGCTCACGAGAAGAAGTGCAATAATTAATAACAAATTGGGCTTTTCCCTCTTTATTCCTTTTTTTTTCATCTCTCTTTTTTTCCTTTTTTTTTCTAAAATTAAAGTTTGAAAATCTTTGAAGAAAATAATGTTTCACATTTTTTTTATTTTTGAAAATAAATTTATTTACCCAGACGAAATTGGGTGTTGACAATCCCCGACAAATTGGATTTCTGAAGTTGGCATAAGCACTTGAGCATGGGGATCTTGAACTTCATCAATCATCACATGCGTGTACTGGGGCAATAGAGGTGAGGCCCTACCCATTCGAAAAAATTATTTCATAATTTGCTAACACGTATACAAAGAAGTCAAATATCATAAATTTCACAAAATTTTGACAGCATTTTGCATTGGTCTCTGAAGTACATGAAATGAAAGTGATCAGTCATGATCACAATCAAGTATGCATCCAAAGAACAACACAAAGTAGTCTCAATCGAAATTTTATGAAATTTATGCGTAAACCTCAATGTACACATTGTAGCAAATTATGAAAAATATTTTTTTTAAACTGTCCGATCAAACAATTCAAGATTTAATACAAACGATTAAAAATTTGATCATTTGTGCTAAATCTCAAACGGGAACTAAGTTTCGCTCAGTGTATACTAAAAGTATAATAAATCTACATATATAAAATAACAATTAATGCAACAATAATATTCAAAAATAAAATACAATTAGAATTATTTAAACATGCAACATCTAACAATAAATATAATTTTATTTCCTAATTTTAAATATTATTTATAAAAATTTTCAAATAAAAAAAATTAGGCCAAAAAAACTAACAAAACAAATAGTATAAGATTAAAAGTATAATGGAAAAAAAAAATACAAGCAATTATATACATACAATGAACAAGAGATAACAAGCAAATGAAAGAAATGAAAAACTAACCTTTTGTACCAAATTGAAAGACGAACTTGGAGATGGAGGCTAGGGTCTTCGCACGCTACTGGCCAAATGGGAATGAAGAGCACGTGGGAAGAATCTCAAAACGCTACAAATGGGGATGAAAACGCAAAATATTCGGTTCAAAATGCCTAACATCAATCCACAATCAAATCCCAACAAGTTTGGTGGTGAAAAACGTTCACCTAGAGGATGTCGAAATGGTGGTCGCCGGTCGTGAACGATCGCGAAACAGTGGAACAGCGTAGGGTTTCTGCGTTTTGTGCAGAGATAATTAAAACTTAACGTTAGTGGGATGGGGGGCCGACATTAATTAACGTCAGGTGACAAGAAGTCAAACGTTAAGTGACGTTAGAGAAACAATGGTCCGACGTCCTTTTTTAAATAACGTCGGGGTTTCGAGGGGTAGACGTTAAATTACGTCTGATCTAGAACATGCAGACGTTAAAAAAGTCCCATAATTTAAAAAAATGTTACCGGTCATTTTTAGTGTGGGATTTTTTTTGGGCAGACGTTATAAGGACGACGTTATAGGGTTTTATTTGTGTCAATGATATATAAAAAATATTGTTTTCTTTGTATATTTTAAAAAATATAGTGGTATGAGATTCCTAACTTTATAGTATATGATTTCTTGTGAATCTTTCATTTTGCCCAAGTTTCTTTTCTCTTTTATATCATGGGTTCTAGTCGGTCCAATAGTATGTTTTATTATATGTTATAAATATATTCATGTTCTTTTGCCAATCATCACCATTATATATAAAAATAATATTATTGGCAGTCTACGAATAAGAAAATACAAATGAACAATATATTTTAAAAGAAACACCAAATGCTATAATCATTACATATGCAAAAGTTACACATCACAACATTGACTCTTACTCTTTCACAATTATCTCAGACCACATGCGAAAACAGTACATAATATAACTTCAACTTATTTTATTAACGTTAAAAGCAGCAACACTGTTCTATTGGTTTCATCCAAAAAATGTAACTTGACATGGCTAGTGATGTTGAGGATCTGGGCCTGCAGGCGAAACTCTCTCCAACCTTCCACCAAGCATTGACCTCTTTTGGTGCCACTCACCATTTCTTACATTGTTGATCAATTCACGTAACCCAAGTTTGCCATTAATCTTTGTCTCATGAACCAGTCTTGCCTCTGCACTGACAGCAAGCAATGCAAGAACAATCATCAAGAGAACACAACTTAGCTTCATTGAACTAGCCATAGCAAGCACTAAGAACAAGAACAATATAAGCTAAGAACAAAGTTGTGGATTTGTAATTGAGTGAAGTATATGGCATGACAAATGCACCGTATATATATACACACACACCAAGGTTGTAATATATCCAAAAGGTTAGAAAATAGTGTATAACTTTTCTATTGGAAGGCTTTGTAACCACATAACTATAATCCAATTTAGTAAACTTGTCTTATTTCTCTTTTGGGTTCATTATATTATATCATCTTATCATGTTGTTCAACTTGGTACTCACAAAATGTCAAATGCTACTTATTGGATAGAGTGTTGATAAACATACACTTCAATTATACACTTATTCAACACTATACAATATGCTTATTTTAAAATATAAAATAATTTAGAAAAAAATAGCTACAAAAATAAAAATATTAACTTAATTGGTGTTTTTATAGGTGTAGAAAAATTGAGGAGTGTAAATCTAACATTTTTCTATGGGATAATGCAACTATATTATTAGGAGTGAGTTTAAGTTTAACTCATCCTTCCACATCGATATCATAATTTGTAAGGTGATTATTGTTACAACTTATATTCTACAAATCGATTTTAGTGTGAGACCTCCAACACACCATTTTATGTCAAAACACATTGTATAAAACTAAATATTTGTGGGTGGTGGTCCAATATCAAATAGTACGATATGATAAATAGACCTAACTAAGATAAAATTTTACCATATTATAAAGTGTGTTTAAATCAAACTTAAACTTTCAAAGTCATTGTATAAGACAGAGCATTGACTTCACTTATACATTAATACTTCATTGTAAAAAAGAGACTTAAAACCTAACACTAATATAATAAACTCAACAAATAAGAATGATTAAGATAAATTTCATATAATTATTATTTTAAAAAATAAACTTTTAAATCTAATTCAAACTTACAAAACCAATAATATCTCTAGTCAAGGTAGAATTTTCTGAATTTTATCCTCCCATGTATAAATATGTGAGGAGACCAAACCAATTCATCGTAGATTGTCTTGTTCATATTATTGGAAAGATTGAGGGAGAAAAGGTGTAACGACAAAAGACAGATATGTGTTATGGTAGAAAAAAAAATTGCAAGATATGCATGCCGTGTAAACTTTTGTGCTTTGTCCACGTGAAAGGTAAGTGTTTACATTTTGTCCTAAATGCCGTCTTTGCATTAACCGGAGAATGCAGACGTCATTTGACTCATTTCGCATGATTTATTGACAAAGCTTTTGGTTTATTTGTAAAATGCTCACACCATAAAGATTTTGTATTATTCTTGTCCACACTTTCAAGTGGACAATGGGACGCGACTAATGTTAAAGTTAGGTGTTGTCGACTTTTGATTAATCTCTTATCGCTTTTTATTTTCAAAAACATTTACTCACCAATAATAATCATAATACAAATACCCATTTTTTATTATGATATCAAGTTAAAATTTAATATTTATATTAGTTTTTAAATTTAATAAATATAATAGTTATACTATCATTGTTATTGTACTATACCTAGGCGGACCAAGGTAACTACACGGCCAAGACCGCCTAGGTATAGCCCCACAAACAAAATCAGTACATGAGTAACCAGTTAAGCATGATCACATGGCCCAAGCCGCCCACCGTAAATGATAATACATAATAACAAGTTGCTAACTCCAAGCTTAGAATATCACAAGCAAGGCCCCTAGTATCAACAACCCTAACACAGGACTTGTGCTTGGCCCAAGCCCATCTAGGCTCCGAACATTGGCCCAGCATAGCTGGGAGGGCCCAACCCATAAGGATGACAAACATAATTAATAACTTTATAAATACACGTGAACCCCAGCAATTAAGAGGTACGCTTTCATTAATTCTCTAATATGATATTTGATTTCTGAAGAGCCCTTTGCTGACTTGATCGTCGGAGCCCTTTCTGTAGGTAACCCCTTAAGGATTTGGACCGCCTACTTTAGGAGATGACATGTATAAGTCAAGAAGGAGCCGACTCGAGAGGCCAATGATTGAAGTAAGAAATTATTTGTGTTCCCTAATATCTCTTATTTGTTCTCCGCAAGAACAATTATATTTCATATTCAATTTTTTTTTTTTAGTTTTTTCATCAGCAATTATATTTTTTAAGGAAACGAAATAAATTATAAATTTAAAGGAAACACAAAAATGAAAAAAAAATGCAACTATATTGGTAGAGTATTTGAAGTTTCTTTAACAATTTTTAATACATCAATAGCCTTACTTTTTTTTTTTGAAATTTTCAAATGTAAAAAATTATTTAGTTATATAAAAAATATAAAAAAAAAAAAATATATATATATATTTTATATATATATATATATATATATATATATATATATATATATATATATATAAAATATAGTTGATAATAGTTTTTAATTTGTTTTTTGTTAAAATAAGAATGTCATTGTGTTGTACATGTTACATATTGTGGATCGCAAACAGACACGCACACGAGCAATTACAAGATGAAAGTAAAATAACAAGAACACAAAGGATTTACGTGCCCAATAAACCCTTCAGACTCCACATCCTTGCCTTACCGTCCCTGCATGTATTCTCGTACTTTTTGCCCTCTCAAAGATCTTATTCATTCTTTCAGCAACACCATTCTGCTGAGGTGTCTCAAGAAGAGTTTTAAGCATTCTAATTCAATTCTTACCATAATAATCAACCAATTCAGAGCTACTATATTCACCACCTTTATCATACTTGAAAATTTAATATTTAACCATGTCTCATTCTCAAGAGTAGCTTTCCACTTCTTAAAGGTATTAAACACTTCTAATTTTTGGTTCAAAAAATAAATTCATACCTTTCTAGTGGAATCATTAATGAAAGTGACATAATATCACGATCCTCTTAATGATGAGACTAATGTTGGCCCTTACACATCTGTATGACCAAGCTCCAACTTCTCAAGCTTGGGCATCCTCCTTGTCTTGGCAAAAATAACTCTTTTCTGCTTCTCAAACACACATGGTTCACAAAAACCAACTTTTACCTCTTTCAATTCTAGAATCTTCCCCTTTGAGACCAATACCTTCAAACCTTTCTCACTCATGTGACCATGTCTTTGGTGCCACAAAGTTGAATGGTTACCAATATCGTCACTAATTGAATTTACTTCTTTTGCAAATAATTCTACCATGTAGAGGGTTCCTGTCTTCCAGTTGCGAGCAACAACTAGATTTCCCTTCACCACCTTCCACTAACCGTCTCCAAATATGACTTGATATCCCTGAACATCCAACATGCCCATAGAGATTAACATTTTTTCAGTCCTGGAACATATTTGACATCCTTCAATGTCCAAACTATACCACTAGAAGTTCTAAGATTTATATCTCCCATGCTTGCAATGTCCAAAGCTTCATCATCTGGTAGACAAACTTTGCAAAAATTTGTAGTTCGGAAAATTTTCATCAAGTCCTTGCAAGGAAAAGCATGGAACGATGCACCAAAATCCATGATTCAGGATTCAAACTTGCTCTCAACACAACATAGCAACACATCATCAATATCTTCTTATGCCGCATTCACTATGTTGTCATGCCTTTTTTCTTTATTAGTAGTAGGAGAAGTCATTGGTGTCTAAAGTTTTCAATCTATAGATAATTCGAACAAGTAATATCCTTGCGAGTTTTGGATTGTCCTCATTTCTTGGACTTTGATCTGCCACTCCTAGAACCCTTCCCTCTTTCAGGCCTTCTGCCTCTACTTTTAGTGCTTAATAAGGAACCTGTTGATTCTACGACATTCCTTCTACGAACATCCTTACTAAGGATTAAATCCCTAATTCTTTCAAATGTTAATTTTGTAGTCCTAGATGTACTGCCTAGAATTCCATACCAACTACCAAGCAACGAAGATAACAACAACGGGACTTGTACATCATCCTCAAATTTAATATTTATTGAAACCAATATTGACAACAAGGAATTAAATTCGTTCACATGATTTATGACACTAGAACCTTCTCGCATCTTCGTATTAACTAATTGACGAATCAAGAATTCCTTGTTTGATGCCGATGACTTTTCATACATGTTTGATAATGCCTTTATCAAACTATATGTCGTCTTTTTATTGAATATATTGTAAGCAATATTCTTCGCAAATGTTAATTTGACGATGCCCAAAGCCTACTGATATAGCAACTCCCAATCTTCCTGAGACATAGTTGCTGGTTTATTCTCAGACATAGGTTGGTACAACTTCTTTTGATACAGATAATAATCCTCAATCTACATCTTCCAAAATCCAAAATCACTTTCGTTGAACTTGGCAATCTTAACTTTCCCGTCTTCTGCGACTGTTCTCTCTTGTGTGAAACCTTGAGCTCTTGATACCAGTTGTTGGGGATCGCAAGCATACACGCACACGAGCAACTATAACAAGAACACAAAGGATTTACGTGGTTCTGTCAAAATGACCTACGTCCACGACGAGTACACTAAATGGTATTCTTTTTATTGATAAACAAGTAGATGAGTATTTATAAAAGATAGAGCAAGTAAATGGGTCAGATCTAATAAACCCTTCATAGTGCGCATACTCAACATTACAATCCTAGTAAAACTAACACAACTATATCAATAATCAACTATTTTTGTGAATTTTACGGCAACAAAAAATATATATAAAAATGGAGATCAAACCAAAATTCAATATAGCAAATACGAGCAAGATGATATGCATCTCTACAAAAATTATAAATTTATTTGTTATCAATATTATAATACTCAACTATCTTTTTTAGGAAATAAGTGACTTTTAATAATTCAAATTATTGTCACGTACTACTCAAATAAGTACTGTATTTTTCACATCAATTAAAATTTTAGAAAAAAATAAATCAATTTCATGCCACAAGTATTTAAGAAAAAGGAAGTTATTGCCTTCTGCGTAAACATTAAAGAATTAAAATATGAAATTTTAATATTAACGTATCAAGTTTATTTCTAGCAAGTGTTTGTAAATTGTTACTGAATAATTTCTTGAACTCGTTTTGATCTTATAGACTCCATTCTAATGGTTGTGCAGTTCTATAATAGTATATAACTGTGAGAACCCCTTTTTGTTTTTCCTTTCTATGTACTCTCTCTCTGCTAGCACTCACACAGAAACAACACTCCACTCACCTTGCACCTCTCTTCCTCACCATTTTCTCTTCCTTCTCTCTAACAAACAAAGGGGTTTGGGCTCCAATTCAGTTTCTGAATTCTGCTTTCTTTCTTCTGTAACAGCAATCCAACTTGAGGCTAACACAGAATCTCCTCCCCAAGCTGTTCATTCCATCTCTACGTCTCCTTAGGTGCTGAAATCAAATCATCTTCCAGTTGAGAGCTGAATTTGCTTGTGATTATTGAGAAGGTAAGGGAAGCTAACCCCTTTTACTCAAATTGTATAGAAAATCCGTTGATGAGTCTGAATTGCATGTTTAATTGTTGAATTGATGTTTGAATTGCATCAATTGGTGAATGATTGAATTGTGTATGAGGAAAACTGGGCTACTACATGTGGGAACAGGTTCGTAATCTGGTATTTTCGCCTAGGCACTACAGTAGGGGTACTTTAGTTTGTGTTTTCATCAGTGAGAATGTATGTTTTAATGTAGCTTTTTGCAAATCAGACCTTGCATGGTTGGAATGTCATTATCAATGTATTCCATGACGAAATTGGATAAATACAAATTATGAGGAGTTGTGGTTGAAATAGAATTTCAAGGGAAATTCAGGTGAATTTGTTAGTGTGTGTAAGGACGTGAGGAATCCATATTGGTTGGTATCCTGAAACTCCAATAATCATTCACGCTTAGATAAAGTAGAATGGATTATGTCGTGAGAAGTAGCAGGAGGTCCTAGTCTTTGGACTTGATCCAGTCCTAGACGCGAAGGGGACTTACCCTGGGAACGGTTGGGTGAATACTCCATGTGTCCAAACTCTACACAGTCTGGGAACCGTTACAGGTGCAAGCCACCAAGAGCTCCAATGTCGCTTACACAATCCGGATATCGAGTCTAGAATTATATAATTGAATTATGTGCTATAAATAATATTTCTAATTGTGAAGTGTATCGTTTTCTCTTATTTTAGTTAGCTTACCCTTCTTGTTTGTGTTTGCTTGCTCTTGTGTATTCTCCTTTGCAATGATCACCTACGACTGGTGTGAGCATAGTCGAATCTAGATGAAGATACCCCCCTTCTGAGTAGGAGTTGACGCTTTACTGAGAGATTCTGCGATAGTTTTTGGGTTTGATGCTGTAAAGTTTTGGTATGTGCAGTTTAGCATTTTCTTGTACCTACACTTGCCATGAGTGTTTTCATGTGGCTTTTGGATGACTGTACGAACATTATATTCATACATATAAATTATTTGTTAGTTATATCCTACTACCTGCTTTGTTTGATCATAATATAATGTTTGATTTAGTAGTGTGAAAGCTGTTAAATGGGATGTTACATTTTGGTATCAGAGTAGTAGTTCCTTTAGGGCCTGTAGGTATGAGTTTGCTTAGTTTCTGTTGCGTGTTTCTCATGGTGTTTTGGTATAGTTATAGTATCTGTTAGCTAGACTGATGGTTCCTCTCTTTGTGTGGTCAGAGCTATGGCACCTAGGCCTCCTCCTCCTCCTCTTCCTAGCCCGGATAGTTCTCACTTGGTGGGGACAATTAAGGTGATGTTAGCAGCCATACAACAGCAGAATGCTAACATGGTGAATCAGCACAACCTAGCCTTGCAGCAGATGGAGTCTACTAGGCTCGCAGTAGAGGCGACTCAGCAAAGGCATTTGGAAGCCCTGCATCAGCTAGGGGAGAATCGTTGTTCTGTGGCTTGATCTTCCCAAGCTCCACCCTCTCGAGTACAAGAGTGGAGTTTGGAGGATTTTCTTCAACATCACCCATATCCCGCTTCGATGGCAAGACCACCCCGTATGAGGCAGATCAGTGGATGAGGGATATGGAGCGAATTCATGATGCCAAGAGGTGCTCAATAGAGAATAGGTTGGCATATTCTGAGTACCTGCTAGCCGGAGAGGCTGTCCACTGGTGGTCAAGTATGAAGATGATGCTAGAAGACAGTAAGGAGCCTGTCACTTGGGAGTTGTTCAAGAGGAAGTTTTACGCTGAGTACTTCCCAAACTCAGTGAGGTATGCCAAAAAGGTGGAGTTCTTGCAACTGATGCAAGGGGAGATGTCAGTATCAGAGTATGCTGAAAAGTTCAAGCACATGGGTAGATTCCACACCTTAAAGATGGTTGAGGATTGGCAGTATAGGAAATTTGAGAATGGGTTGAGAGGCGATCTCAAACTCATGGTGGCACCGCTCTCTATCAAGGAATTCCCTGCCTTGGTGGAGAAAGCAAGGGTAATGGAGAAGCTAAAAGCTGAAGTTGAAGCTCAGTAACGGTCTCAACAGAAGGTGGAAGGACCATCTGGGTCTACGAGCCGACAGGATGATAGGAGGAAGCCCTACTCCAGACCTCAGCCTCAGGGGTCCAGGAGACCCTCACCTCAGTCTCATCAGTCTTAGTCTCATCAGCCTCAGTCTCATCAACATTACTCTCACAGGTCGCGGTGTTTTCATTGTGCAGGGCCCCACATGAGGAGTGCTTGTCCTCAGCTTGGTGGTAGGCAGACATGTTATAGATGTGGCCAAGAAGGCCACTTCCTCAGAGATTGCCCCACTGGTAGGAGTGCAGTGTCGAGGCCTCTGACGCAGTCTCAGCCACAGCAGACACAGAGGAGTGTAAGACCCCAGGCAACCGGCTGAGTGTACGCCATGACAGGTACAGAGGACGATAGATCAGGTAACCTCATCTTTGGGTCTTGTGTGATTGCTGGTAGAAGCTTGCGTGTTCTATACGACTCGGGAGCGACACACTCTTTTGTGTCAAAGTCTATAGTGGTAGAGTTGGGTCTTCTGGTGAGGGGACTCCAGTACGACCTAATGGTGTCCACACCTGCTTCTGGGTTGGTCAGAACCTCGACTTTGTGTGCCAGATGTTTGATCAAGGTTGAGGGACGTAAGTACAGGGTAAACCTCATATGTTTACCTCTGGAGGGGCTAAATGTGATCTTGGGAATGGATTGGCTATCTGCTAATCTCATTCTCATTGATTGTAATGAGAAGAAGGTGTTGTTTCGCAGCTTAGAGGATGAAGTTATGTTGATGTCCTCACAACAGGTGGATCAAGCCATCAAGGAGGGATCTCGGTGTTTCTTAATTCTGACTCAAATGTCTGTTGAGAATGGAGATGGACACCTTGAGACGCCAGTGGTAAGGGAATTCTCAGATGTTTTCCCTGAGGATGTGCCGGGCTTGCTCCCTTCCAGGGAGATAGAGTTCTCTATTGATCTGGTGGAGGAACTGCTGGAGAAACAGTTTATCCAACCCAGTGTGTCACCTTAGGGAGCGCCAGTATCATTGATAAAGAAAAAGGATGGCAGCTCTAGGCTTTGTTTGGACTACAGGCAACTCAATAAGCTAACCATCAAGAACAAATATCCTCTGCCAAGGATAGATGACTTGATGGATTAGTTGCACGGCGCTGCGGTGTTTTCAAAAATTGACCTAAGATCGGGATACCATCAGATTAGAGTTAAGTCCCATGATGTGCAGAAGACCGCTTTCAGATCCAGATATGGGCACTACGAGTACATAGTGATGCCTTTCGGTGTGACTAACGCCCCTTCATTGTTCATGGACTATGTGAACAGGATCTTCAGGCCATTTCTAGACAAGTTCATGGTGGTTTTCATCGACGACATTCTGATATATTCTAGAACTCGTGAAGAACATGCGGAGCATTTGAGGACAGTTTTGAGCATCTTGAGAGAGAAGCAGCTGTATGCAAAACTGTCAAAGTGCGAGTTCTGGATGACCACGATCCAATTCTTGGGACATATGACCTCAGCTCAGGGCATATCTGTGGATCCATCCAAAGTGGAAGCTGTGTTGAAGTGGGAACATCCTAAATAAGTGACTGAGATTAGAAGCTTTGTGGGGCTGGCAGGCTACTATCGGAGGTTCATTGAGGGATTTTCTAAGATTGTGGCACCCTTGACACAACTGACTCGCAAGGATCAGCCTTTTACTTGGACCGACCAGTGTGAAAATAGTTTCCAAGAGTTAAAGCAGAAGTTGACTAGTGCTCCCGTGTTGGTCATTCCTGATACCAGTAGACCCTTCGAGGTTTACTGTGATGCCTCCCATCAAGGGTTAGGATGTGTTCTGATGCAAGAGCGAAGAGTGGTTGCATATGCCTCAAGACAGCTGAAAAGTCATGAGAAGAACTACCCCACACATGATCTTGAGTTAGCAGCTGTAGTGTTTGCACTGAAAATCTGGAGACATTATCTATATGGTGCTCAGTTCCAAGTCTTCAATGATCACAAGAGCCTGAAGTACCTGTTCGACCAAAAAGAGTTGAACATGAGACAGAGATGTTGGATGGAGTTTTTAAAGGACTTCGACTTCGAGTTGTTGTACCACCCAAGAAAAGCTAATGTGGTGGCTGATGCCCTAAGCCGAAAAACAATCCATGCATCTTATATGATGGCCAAGGAGTTGGATTTGGTGGAGCAATTCAGAGACATGCAATTGCAAGTGACCTTAGGAGAGGATGTCATTAGATGCAACCATCTAACCATGTCTAGTGATTTCCTCGTCCTGATAAAGGAGAGGCAGTCATTGGACCCCAAGTTACAGAGAACAGTGGAGTTGCTTGGTACTGAGAAAGCCAAGGACTTTGTGATAGAGAGTGATGGGGTGTTAAGGTTCAGAGGCAGGGTCTGCATACCTGAAGATTTGGAGGTGAAGGGTATGATTCTTGAAGAGGGGCACAAAATTCGTTTTAGCATGCACCTAGGCATGACTAAAATGTACCATGATCTGAAAGAATCCTTTTGGTGGTCGGGAATGAAGTCAGATGTGGCTCGATATGTGGCATCCTGTTTGACCTGTCAGAAGGCTAAGGCAGAACACCAGGGACCTAGAAGGATGCTGCAACAGTTGGAGATCCCAGAGTGGAAATGGGATAGCATTGCTATGGATTTTGTTACCCATTTACCACAGACGGCGAGGAGCCATGATGCCATAAGGGTTATAGTAGAGAAATCAAATCATCTTACAGTTGAGAGCTGAATTTGCTTGTGATTATTGAGAAGGTAAGGGAAGCTAACCCCTTTTACTCAAATTGTATAGAAAATTCGTTGATGAGTTTGAATTGCATGTTTAATTGTTGAATTGATGTTTGAATTGCATCAATTGGTGAATGATTGAATTGTGTATGAGGAAAACTGGGCTATTGCATGTGGGAACACGTTCGTAATCTGGTATTTTCGCCTAGGCGCTGCAATAGGGGTACTTTAGTTTCTGTTTTCATCAATGAGAATGTATGTTTTAATGTAGCTTTGTGCAAATCAGACCTTGTATGGTTGGAATGTCATTATCAATGTATTGCATGACGAAATTGGATGAATATAAATTATGAGGAGTTGTGGTTGAAATAGAATTTCAAGGGAAATTCAGGTGAATTTGTTAGTGTGTGTAAGGACGTGAGGAATCCATATTGGTTGGTATCCTGAAACTCCAATAATCATTCACGCTCAGATAGAGTAGAATGGATTATGTCGTGAGGAGTAGCAGGAGGTCCTAGTCTTTGGACTTGATCCAGTCCTAGACGCGAAGGGGACTTACCCTGGGAACGGTCGGGTGAATACTCCATGTGTCCATACTCTACAGAGTCTGGGAACCGTTAGAGGTGCAAGCCACCAAGAGCTCCAATGTCGCTTACACAATCCGGATATCGAGTCTAGAATTATATAATTGAATTATGTGCTATGAATGATATTTCTAATAGTGAAGTGTATCGTTTTCTCTCATTTTAGTTAGCTTACCCTTGTTGTTTGTGTTTGCTTGCTCTTGTGTATTCTCGTTTGCAATGATCACCTACGACTGGTGTGAGCAGAGCCGAATCTATATGAAGATACCCCCGTTCTGAGCAGGAGTTGATGCTTTACTGAGAGATTCCGTGGTAGTTTTTAGGTTTGATGCTGTAAAGTTTTGGAATTTGCAGTTTAGCATTTTCTAGTACCTACACTTACCATGAGCTTTTTCATGTGGCTTTTGGATGATTGTATGAACATTATATTCATACATATAAATTATCTGTCAGTTATATCCTACTACCTGCTTTGTTTGATCATAATATAATGTTTGATTTAGTAGTGTGAAAGCTATTATTTATCCAGCGGGTACGGTACGGGGGAGCTACTACCCATATCGTACCCGCCCCGTTGACATCCCTATCTACCACCCCTATTAGATCGGAATCTGCCACCTCTGGAAGAATTGGATGTGGGTCTAGAAGAGATTCTTGAATGATCATTAGATGTAGAAGTCACATGAGCTTGCACCAGATGTTGTTCTTGGAGGCAATGTTTCTGAAGCCTTTCTTCTTGAGCCAGTAGTAACGCTTCTACATCTTCCACGGTATATGGATCCAAGCGAGAAGTTAGAGTCGTGACGAAATCGTCAAATTTCTCAGGTACACTATCAAGAATGGCTTCGATATGGGTTGACGTAATTGTACCTTAGCTTTCAAATCTTGGCTTTTGTGTGTGTGGCATAGTACATGCGCAACCGATCCCAGACTTGTGTTGAAGTATGAAGGCCCACCATCTTGGTCAAGAGAGGTTCTGTCATAGAGGCCAAGAGTCAGGCAAGAAGAAGTCGATCTTGTTGACGATGAAGGGCGGTATTTGGGGGAGGAGTGTGTTGCTGTATTATCAAACGAAACTCAAGATTCATCCAAGAATTGTAATAGATTAAGACCTTCCACGGTGGCTAGAATTTGTTGTTGCCAAAGGAGATAGTTGTCTTCATCCAATTTTAGACGGATGGGTGTATTGAAGGTTTTGGGGAGAAGAGAAGATTTTTCTATAGTGAGGTAGGGAGTAACTAAGGAAGAAGAAGTCATGGTTGAGCAAAATTTTTAACTCTAGATACCGTGTAAGATGAGAGAGAAAAAACATATATTATTACTATAAACAGATAGCTATATATAGGGTACAAAAGGTGTGTTGTAAAGTCATGTAATAGTTTCTTAGATAACATTGGGTCAAACAGTGTAAACAACTAAAATGCTATCATGAAACATTTGAAAGGTGTGTTGTAAACAAAGAGCTATATATAGGGTACAAAAGGTGTGTTGTAAAGTCACGTGATAGTTTCTTAGATAACATTGAGTCAAACAGTGTAAACAACTAAAATGTTATCATGAAACACATTTAAAAAATCAAATAAAATTAAAAAAAAATTGGCTAAAAGACTAAATTCACGCATTTCTAAAGTTGGAGGACTAAATTGGACTAAAATTTCAAAGAAGGACTAATTTTAATTTTTACCTAAATTTTAAGGGATAAAAGCATATTCAACCATTATAAATTAAAAATATCACATTTGATAACATAAACTTATTAACAATACAAACAGTAAAAAATCTACTAATTATGATCATAATATTTTAGATTAAAAATGATATTCATAATTAATTAGTGTTTACTTTTTTTCGGTCTTGCATCTCAAATAACCACATTGGAAGCCTTAGATATCATGGAACTAATGTCTTTTCGCACAAAGATTATGACAAAATATCGACATAAATGAGATTGGCAATAAAGTCAGAATTTAATATTATCTTTCTTAATTCTTTATATAAGCAACTATCAACTGTGGAAATAAACAAGATGGCATGTTAAGATAGTCTTTTTTTATATAGTAAAAGGTCTTTGAAAAGTTATTTAAATAATAAAAAAAAGATCAAACTCAACAGTTAAAAAGCCTTTTAATCGGGCTGGTAAAGTTCTGTTGTGGACTTTTTCCTTGGTAGATATGTTTAAGTTATTACGTGAATGAGTTTTAACTTATTAGATACATTCGGATAGTTTGTCGTGTAAAATGGTGATTTACATTTCTATTTATAATTAATAGTGGTTTTGAGCTTTTGAAATTCGTGTAGATATATGTAAGAAGAATAATAAGTTCAATTATTTGATTGGGAGAATCACAATCAACATATATTGTTTCAATAATATGACTAATTGTTTTTCTTTATATTACTTTAATCTTTATAAGAGTTGAAATAATTTAGTTGATAAAGAATATCTACTTGTTTTAGGTGGTAAGATCAAACTTTAAAATAAACTCAATCAAAACTTAAAACATAAATTATAATAAATAAATAGGTTAAATTGAGACTAAATAATCATGATATAGGTTCAACCCATATATGTGAAAACTTGATAACCCATTCATGTATTTAAATTAGACATCTCAAAGTGGACTAGGTCCATCGGACCAATCTACCAGCTCGTTAAGAAATTGGCGGGCCAAGTTGGAGTTTCCAACCCGTCAACCTACTGTGGCTCGGCCCACCTAATTTGTCAAAGTAGCGGACCAGTCCGTCCTGATCCATTGATCTTTTTTTTTTTAATTTTGTTATGTTTAAAAATTAAATTTTTTTATATTATATAAAGAAATTTTATAAATAAAAATTAAAAAAAATTAAAAAAATTAAAGAAAATTTTAAAAAAATTGAAAAAAAGAAAAAAAATGACGAGCCAACTCACCAACCCATCAGTCCATTTTGAGGTGGAACGGTTTATAGTGTCTAACCCATTCCAAGGACGGACCGATCCAAAACGGGCTGTGCTGCTCGTTTTGTCACCCATAACTTAAATATGCTTTATTTATTTGAAATCTTGATTCCATAAAAGTAGTATATCTATTTATGGATGAAAGTTCGAAAAGAGAAAAGGTTTGTTGTCATGCATCGCTTCATCCTTTTCCAAAAGTGATTTATCTAAAACGTTATTAGATGAATAATTAAAGCACGAAGAGAGTAAGACAGGGAGATTTTATAATTCAATTATTATCCATTATTACATGAACGAATCCATCAAAAAGTAAAATGAGATGTAAACCAAAACCTAAATTCATATAAAAAAAATGTAAAAAATAAACTTTTTTTTAAGGAACTACGTACAATCCAGAATAATAAGAATTGAAACTTCTTATGAAAAAACTCTAAAATAATAACATAGGGAGCATAGTTGAAAAGTAAGAGTTTATGATAAGACTCTTGCTGCTGTAGCAAGTTTGAGCTTTATCTTTTTTATGGCTGCAAGGACTTCCTATGCGCATGTTGGTCAGAACGTCTTTTCATGTCCAAGAATAAAGCAATAAAAACAGTCAATAATTGATGACAAAATTTGAAATTGGAAATTAGCCATGCTTGTGAATCATGCTAATGCATGAGAATGTGATTAGGATTGTTTTAGTTTAAGTTAATTTGTGAATTGTTCCGATTTTAAGTATATTGAAATAATATCTTTAGAATTAATCACTACTTCATCTAAGGTATGACTTTGATTGTTAATCGATGTGAAATTATGTGAAATTATTAGTAGTAGGAGAACAAATGTCCTAGATAAGGGCTAATGAAAAAGAAAAGGTTTCAATTTTCTTGGTAAACGATGGTTTGTCTCTTAAATCTTGTTTTTGTCTTCATAGACAACACCAATGTTCCAACCTAAAAAAATGTTGAAAATACGCTAAGTTTGGTTACAAAGTTATGTCCTTCGATCTAAAAAATGTCAGTGCCCACTAGTGCAAAAAGAGCTTATTATGATAGGTAAAAAAGACTTATTATGACAGGTATGTTGGCATTATAGTTGCAGAAGTCATAAAAAATATGTTTTTTCTATGACATCGTGAAAATCTGTCATAATAAGTCCAACTTACTATGATAGGTATTTCTACACCTAACATAATAAGTGAGTATTTTTTTTTTCAATTTTCCTCCATTCATAATAGTATTACCTGAATATAATAATATACAATTTTCAAATAAAAGAATTTCATTAACTTACTTTATCCAAATAATATTATCCAAAAAAGACTTACTTTATCAAATTATATATACATAAAGATGTTTTGCCTAATAAAATTCTGAAACAAAAGGAAAAAAAAGTAGAGAAGAAACCCTAACATTGATCCTGTTCACCGAGAGAAGCTTCATCATCATCGTTATTGGCATCTTCGATTTCAAAACCAGCATTGTCATTCTCCAAAGCATCCAAGTGCGCAAGTGCCGCCTGAATTAAATTGTAACAAAAAAGCACTTTTATCATATTCCTCATTCAATTTTATGTTCATACATATTTTTTTGAAAAATTGAAAAACAGAAAAAAAAATTGATAGGAGATAGTTGCCTGAGTGCGATTGTCGGCATTGGCAAGTGAGGCGGCCATTTTGGACATAAATGAAGGCGAAGAGGGTCACGACACCACAACATTGGAGTCACGTTGCAAACACGACGAGCGGACGACGAGCTGATGGCTCGGGGACGGTTCGCGGACGGTGAGCTGATGGCTCGCAGACGATGCGTGGACGACAAGCGGACGATGCGCAAACGGTGTGCGAATGAGTCACGGACAGAGCACGAACGGTGCGTGAACGGAGCGGCGACGACAACGTGAAACAAGAAGGTAACATGACTGTTTAAGAAAGAAAGTATACTTCTAGAGAAAGAATGGAGACAAGAAAGAGAAAGAGGAAAGAGAAAAGAGGGAAGGAAATAATTAGGGATTTGAAGATATTATGACAGGTTTCTCTAAATCTGTCATAATATATTTTTAACATAATTTCAATTTTGCCACCGCGCCCATCTATTATGATAGGTCCTTTGCACCTGTCATAATAAATTTTCCCTTTTCACTTATTATGATAGATCCTTTTTTACCCGTCATAATAAGTATTACTTTTATTACAAAAATACCACGGGTCAACTTATTATGATACGTGGCTTATACCTGTCATAATAAGTCGTCATAGATTCCCTTTTTTCCACTAGTGGCCACATATTAATATCTCTTGGATAATGTTTTTAAAGAACTCATTAACAATACCATGGAGGTTTAAGTCAATGACATGTAAAGTTGACCAAGATAGACGATCATCCTAATCATTTGTAAAAGGTTTTCAGTGAAGTTAGAATGTATAACATACATTTAAACTTAGAGAAATGTTTCTTCATAATCAGCGATAGAAAATTCCTCTGGTACATGATAACTCAACAACAAATAGAGGCCACAATCTTGATGAATATGAAGTAATTTTTACAAGAAAAGTTTGAGTAATTAGAAAGAGGTCTAATGCCTCAACGGGAAGCTAGTGACACTTTCAAGATTCCTTTAAGTACATTTTGTGTAACTTAGATCATAGGTAGCAATAAATTTGAAAATGCCATGCATGATCTTGGTGCTTCAATTAATGTTATGCCTTTGTCCATATTTAAATCTATTTCTCTTGGACCCTTGCAACCTACGAGTATGGTTATTGAATTAGAAAATAGAAGTTTTTCCCACCCCCCGTAGGTTTGGTTGATGATGTCTTGCTTCGTGTTGGTGAGTTAATTTTCCCTGCTGATTTTTACATTTTTGACATGGAAGAGGGATTTTAACATGATTATGAACCAATTATTTTAGGCAGACCATTTTTAAAGACTGCACAAACCAAGAATGATGTCCATTTAGGGACTCTATCTATGGATTGTGATGATAATGTTGTGTGTTTTAGTATTCTGGATTCCATGAAGCATCCATTCGAGGACCATTATGTCTTCCATGTTGATATCATTGATGATGTTGTTGATAGACATGTTTTTGACTTTCACCCTTAGCATGCAATGAAATATTCATTTGTGTCTAAATTGTTTGAATTTGTATGCATTGATTTTAATGGTGTTGAGATTGATGTTTATGATGAGTTTGATGTTGATGACGATGGATTTTATTCTTCGAGTGTTGTACCTCTCAGCCCACATTTTATAAAGTTAGATTGTGCTAACAATATTGTAAGAAGTACACTTTCATTTGACTTACAGGTTCAAGTACAGGCTATGGAATCATTTTCTTTATCCCCTCAAATTCTTACTGTTCAACAATCACCAAACATTCTAGAGTTAAAACCTCTCCCAAACAGCCTCAAGTATGTCTACCTAGAGGATGAGGAGAGACTACCTGTTATCATCTTTACCTCGTTTATTGTTAAACAAGACCAAAGGTTGTTGCAAGTGCACAAAAAGCACAAGAAAGCTATTAGGTGGACATTGGCTAACATTCCTGCTATTAGCCCATCAACGTGCATGCACGAGATATTATTGGAGGACAAAGCCAAGCCAGTGAGAAACCACAAAGGCGACTCAACCCTACATCCTTGATGTTGTAAAGAAGGAGGTGACCAAGCTTCTACAAGCTAGAATCATCTACCCTATTTCAAGCAGTCAGTGGGTCAGCCCGATCTATGTTGCGCCAAAGAGATAGGCCTCACAGTAGTCAAGAATGAGAAGGATGAGTTGATCCCAACCAGGGTGCAAAACAATTGAAGAGTTTGCATCGACTATAGGGGGCTAAATCAAGCAATGAGGAAAGACCATTTCCCTATGTCATTTATTGATCAGATGTTTAACCGCTTGACAGGTAAATTAATATTGCACCTAAGGATCAAGAAAAGACCACATTCACCCACCTCTTTAGCACTTTGCCTATAGGAGAATGCCTTTTCGCCTATGCAATGCTTAGCATATTTAGTGATTTTCTTGAAAACTACATAGAGGTGTTTGTCGCAACCGGGGTCACAATGTGACGCGAAAAATTATTTTAAATAACAGAGAAGTCATCACCATTGTTATTAAGGAAAACTATAGAAAAACCTTAAAGATTTTAGTCTTTGAAACCAAGTTTAGGTTTGGGAGTTGGTTATCTTTGGGAAAGGTATTAACACCCCACAACGTCCATCCAAAGACGGTTCCTTCTAATTAAGTGTGCAAAATTAATAAAATTTTAAAAATATTTAGTTTTCTGCAAGAATAAAACAAACAAAAAAATACAAAAATATTAAAGAAAGTATTATTGAAATTTTAGTTGGGCCCGACAAGGATTGACCTTACTCCTACGTATCTCCATTCGCAATGGAGAAACAGGGTTACGTATTTCTTTAAAAACTATTTGGAAAAAGATCTTAAACACATTTTAAATTTTTGGGAGGTGAACCCGACAAGGACTTGGCCTACGTATTTCCATTCATAATGGAAAATCAGGGAGAAAGTAGTTCTAAATTAAAAACAACTGTTTGAAAATGATGTGATTTTTAGAAGGTGAACCCGACATGGATTAACCTTGCTCCTACGTATCTCCAATCGGAATGGAGAAATCATGGATTACATAGTTCTAAATGAAAAAAACTATTTAAAAAAGATGGAAGGGTTTGTAAACTCGAATTATTTTAGAGAGGTTTTGTAAGTTGTAAAAAGTAATAATCAAGTAAGCCTAAGACCCAACAAGATAATTAAAAAATATCAAAATTAATGATTATCAAACGAGTTTGGGACTCAACATGAGAATTAAAGTTATGAAAATAATGATTATCAAGCGAGTCAGGGACTCGACATGATAATTATAGTTATGAAAAATCATGATTATCAAGCGAGTCCGAGATTCGACATGATAATTAATGTTATGAAAATAATGATTATCAAACAAGTTTGGAACTCAACATGATAATTAAATTATGAAATAATATCAATCGAGCCTAGGACTCGACATGATAATTAAAGTTATGAAAATAATGATTATCAAGCGAGTCTAGGACTCGACATGATAATTAATCTTTTAAAAATAATGATTATCAAGCGAGTTTGAGACTTGACATGATAATTAAAGTATTGAAAATAATGATTATCAAGCAAGTCTGAGAGTAAACATGATAATTAATGTTATGAAAATGTTGATTATCAAGCAAGTTTGAGACTTGACGTGATAATTAACGTTATGAAAATAATGATTATGAAGCAAGTTCGAGATTAGACATGATAATTAATGTTATGATAAAAAAATTATAAAAAGAATGATTATCAAGCAAGTCTGATACTCGACATGATAATTAATATTATGAGAATTTTTATTATCAAGCAAGTCTTAGACTCAACATGATAATTAATGTTATGAAAATAGTGATTATCAAGCGAGTTCGAGACTCGACATGATAATTAATGTCATGAAAATTATGATTATCATGTGAGTTCGAGACTCAACATGATAATTAATGTTATGAAAATAATGATTATCAAACAAGTTTGGAACTCATCATGATAATTAAAGCTGTGAAAATAATGATTGTCAAGCAAGTCCGGAACTCGACATGATAATCAATGTTAAATTTTTTATTATCAAGTGAGTTTGAGACTCAACATGATAATTAATGTCATAAAAATAATGATTATGAAGCAAGTCTGGGACTTAACATGATAGTTGATGTTATGAAAATATTTTGAAAGATTTTAATTATCAAGCAAGTCCGAGACCCAACATGATAATTAATGAGAATTTTGAAATTTTAATTATCAAGCATATTCGAGGCTCAACATGATAATTAATATTATGCGATATATCTATAAAAAAATAAATAATTGATATTTTTTGTAAAATATTATATATCTCTTTTAGAAAAGAATACCACCAAACAAAAATAAAATTTTCTCAGTTAATACCTAGACATATTTATTATTCAATAACTATCTCAAAATTCTTTATTCCAGTATTCATGTTTAGTGTGCATCTTGTGCGCTATTTTGAAATATCCAATATAATCAGCATATTATCTTAGCCAATAAAATCAACATTCACATTCCGATAAATGAAATTAAGGAAAAAGTATAAAAGATTTTGATTAATAAACTAACGTACCAAAATAAGCTTTCAAATGTAGAGATTTATATATTCATATAAGGTTTATGTTTCTTTGACACCTTTTATTTCAACACACATGTGCAACTTTCATCTAATATTAATGGCAATAAAGCCCATCCCAAATTTCGTACATTACACAACCAACCATTTTTTTAACATAACAAACCCACATTATAAGAGACAATTTCATAAAAACAATGATAGTTAGAACATGTACATATAGTGCCATGACGAGTTCAAGCTTCGGTGTAAGAGAAGGAAAAAGGAGAAAAAACAATCAATATGTTCGGTGCTATGATCTCATGATAAATATAACAAATAAATATAAAAGGAGAAAGAAAAACCTAGATTTTTTGCATACCTGTTTGAAGATTTTTTCTTTTCAAAATAAAAACAATGTTTGCAAGTGTATCTCTTTTATCTTCTCAAAGCTTTATGTTTTAGTGGCTTTGCCCCTCCAAGAAGTATTTTTCAGGTGCCTTTTTTTTGTGCTTTGTATCGAGGTGTGTGATCCCTTAGTGTGAGTTGTTCTAGAATGATCGTTAATGGAGAGTGATGAGAGTGAGATCAAAAAAGGATATTTTTGACCTTGGGAAGAAGATGACAGTGGATAAAGGAGAAATGTTGTTATGTGTTGTGTGAAAACCTCTCTTTAATGAAGCAGAGAAAGAAAAAAAGAACTCGAGGAACGAGCATGAGAGACTATGAGATCTTGAGACCCTTTTATTTTTTTTAGCATTGTCTAAGATATTAACTGTGTGTGGAGGTTGAGAGAAACATGGAGATAATCCATATCAATAGGATGTAGTTGAGTAACGATAACATATATCAAATTATTTAAATAAACAACTTTTCTTACTTTTCCTAATTTTATTTTTATTTCTTTCTTTAGTAGAAACTATATATATCTTTTTATTTCTTATTTTTATTATTTTTTTATATACTTATTAGCCTAATATATTTGTTAAAAACAACATTTTTATAGTTTTTTTTTACTGTTATCTTTTTTTCATTTTTTTAAAAATTCAAATTTACTTTATAAAAGTATTTGAATTATTTAAAAACAATTTTTCTATTTTTAATTTATTATTATTATCTTTTATTATAAAAAACTCTCTTGTTTTTAATTCTTATTCTTAATCTTAAAAGATGTTTTTATGTTTTTTGATGTTTATCTTTTAAAAATTTATTTTCACTATAAAAATATTTTTCTTATCTTTTTCTATTTTTTTTTTTACTTTTCTATTATTTTTTTAAGTTTAGTTTGGGGCACATAATTTCCAGCAAGGGCATAGAAGTAGACCCATCCAAGATATCTCTTATTTCACAATTTCCTTACCCCTCTTGTATGAGAGAAGTTAGTTCTTTTCTTGGCCATGCAGGATTGTTAAAGCGTTTTATCTAGGACTTTAGCAAGAAGACCCTTCCATTGTCCAAACAACTGCAAAAAGGTGTTGATTTCATCTTTGATGAAGGATGCAAAAAGGCTTTTGATTGCCTTAAGATGGCCTTGACCACCAATCCTATCATTTAGTCGCCAGATTGGACTGTAACATCCCGTTAGGATATTACGGGTTTAATTAAAATAAAATGGATAAAACAAAATTACATCGCAATTATTAATACTTCATTCTTCATTTTCTATAAAGCGCGGGATGTAACATCCCTAAGGAATATTACTTAAAAATAAATAATCAAAGAAATAAATTATATCAAAAGTCGTCTCAATAATAATCCCAACGCGGGAAAATTTAATTTTTATGAAAACACACGCCAAAACTTTTAACTTAAACCATAAAGTGTTACAAGTCCTCAAAATTCGTGTTCATAATTAAAAGCATAATAAAATACATATGAGGAAAACCATAGCTCTAGCCCCCAAAGCTAGCCCCCACTCCGTCGCCTGGACATCCTCAGCATCACCTGTATCAACATCTGCTCCCGTGTAACGAATCACACGATCATCGCCATACACAAACAAAAAGGGTGAGCTGAGAAAAATAAAATAACAGATATATAATACACAGATATATCATACACCCATCTTATTCATTCTACATAGTTCATGGCCAAGACCTTAACCTCAAGACTTTTCAGCCTTCAAATCTCACAAATGGTTAGCCTTGGACTCGGGAATATGATGCTCACACGAACCTGCCCGCTCGTGGTCCTGCCTCTACGAACCTCCCTGCTCGTAGTCCTGCTCTACGAACCTCCCCGCTCGTAGTCCTGCTCTACGGACCTGCCCGCCCGTAGTCCAACACATGTGATCCACCAGCCCCGTACCTCCCCATACGTGGCATCTCTCAACGTGAGCATGGAACATACGAACCTACCTCGCTCGTATTCCCACGTGAGAGTAACTGGATATGAACCTCCCCGTTCATATCATCACATGTTAAACACCATCCATGAACCTACCCGCTCATTGCACAGTATCTCCCGATCCAAGTGTAGCATCATTGTCAATTAAAATCAACGCACACAAGTCATAACCTGCAGCGAAATCGCCTGGCGCAGTACCCAGCGTCGCTAGGCGGCACAGGCCCAGATCGCCTGGCGGTACCTGCCTACCGCCAGGTGCCAGCGCCCTTCCAGTGCCACTGTATTTCAACCACCGCCTGGCGGGCATACCCTTGCCGCCAGGCGCCACGCGATGCAGATCTCCTCCCTGCTGTTCCCATCGCCTGGCGCACTTACTCGAGCCGCCAAGCGCTATGTCAGTAGCGAAAAGCTGCTGGTTTGGGCACTCCATACCATCTGATTTATACCCCAAACTTTCTAAGTTATCGATGCACCCTCTCTTAATGGTAGTCAAATCCAATTATAACAGTACAACGGTTCAATTACTTACAATCTATACCCACCAAATTCCCCCATTTCTCGTGAGGTATGATTATCAATATCCTTACCAATCCTTTAAGACATAAGTGGCTCATACACTGTTCACTAGCTACTAGTTTATCATCATCACACACATCATTAATATATACTATTTCACATTCTTTAACACTATTTTTCTTACCAATTAAACATTCTTATCTCAAGGCATCCAGGTTCTCAACATTTCCTAGTTCATATCCTACACATTTACACCTCATACTTAAGAGTTAACATTCCAGCCTAGTATCCTTAGTATAACTCAATATTTTCATTCTCCTATTGTCTCTACTACAAGGACATTAAGTACCTGTGTCTCTTCCATTTTCCTCGACCTAAACTTCTGTTCCAACTCACTCCCAACCTTTTCCCTTGCGACCAACCAAAACCAACACAACATATTGTGCCACTATCCTCGTCATCGCCTGGCGGCAAGCTGAGTACCGCTAGGCAGTACACCAGAACCCAGAAAAATCCCAGGCTATTATACCCACGACCCACTCAAGACGTCCAAGACTCAATTCAGTTATCAAATTCAATACTAGGTAATATATCACCCATGGTTTACTAACCCAATTTCCGTTGACAATATATCCTCTAATTCGTACTAACTATGAACCATAGCAATTCAATTTGGATTCTACCCCCTTCCAACACCCCAACTCTAACCATGCTAATTCTGAAAAATATTTCCAAAGAACCAACAGACCCCAATTCTCACAATTTCGTACTATTAACACATAGCATCAATACAAGATCACAATCAAATGTTTCACTGACCCCTACGCACAGAACAAATCAAAGGAAATTTGCGAACAACGTCGCGCCGCCTAGCAGAAATTCATCGTCACCAGGCGGTTCATACCAAAACAAGAACAATGCTTACCACTGTTGTGCCGCCTGGCGATAGGGATTGAGCCGCCAGGCGGTTTTTGGGAAAAACCCAGAAATCTCAATCAAACAGTACTGAAAATGGATGAAAAGCTTACAATTCCAATCAAACAACATACAATATGGTTTTCACGACTAAAAACACGCAAAGACAACTCCCCTTACCTCGAATTCCTTGTTACACACATATTTGAGGTGTCTTCAAATCCAAAACACCCTTATTCTTAGCTTACACTCCCGTACTGGTTTCCCACTCCAATTCTTCTCTGCAATTTGTGTTAGTACGCCCAAAATTCGTGGTTCAGTACTCACCCCACTGTTTCAGGCCTCTAATCCCCGTGATTATCCTCTCTCTCTCCAAATTAGTCCACTCTTAATTTCTCTTTACCCTTTAAAACGAAAATTAAAGATAAAAATTGTTTTAATGCCTATTCAATACCCCTCACCGTATATTTTCCAGTACTCACGACTGCCTCCTTGGCTACTAGGTTTTTCCAAACCTTTTCACATTCATGCCAAAGAAAATTTAGAAAAAGAAAGCAATTTTGTTAATCCTATCACAAGACAAGTGCACAACCAATTCATGTTTTATTAATCTTATCAAACCTAAGGTTAAGTGATCTCATCATACACACAAATATATGGCGTAAAAATTTATAATTTAAATAATATAAAATGGCATACATAGGACTCGAACCCAAGTCTTCTCACACAAACCAAAGTACTCTCAACCACATGAGCTAGCACTTTGCCACGTCATAGTTCCACACATTAATTGCTTTAAATGTTTCTATTACCCGCCATAGTTAAATAATTATTTAAATAACTATTTATTTTTTCTCGGGTCTTCCACGGGAAATTTAAAACTTTATTAAAAACTAAGAATAGTCCAATATTCCATAATTTATAAAACGCAAAATAAAATAAATATCCATAGTGTTTACAATTTATTTTTCAAAACACAAATCATAAAAACTCCCAAGCTAGCCCACGCTCTGAGCTTAAGCCTCACCAACTCCACCTACAATATCATCTGCTCACGTGTACTGCGTACACGATCATCGCCAAACACAAGCAGATAGGGTGAGCTAAAAAGATAACACATAAATATATATC
>Ga0214544_1002512_pt1 | contig 38583 bp, 18 predicted proteins | sample CNSS3metaG_FD_160074 | JGI IMG/M metagenome (GOLD analysis project Ga0214544, IMG submission 160074) | Root nodule microbial communities from cowpea collected in UCLA plant growth center, Los Angeles, California, USA - CNSS3 | ecosystem: Host-associated > Plants > Roots > Nodule | place: USA...
TTTTATATATATATATATATATATATATATATATATATATATATATATATATATATATATATATATATATATATATATATATATATATATATATATAAACAAAGAGAACCAAATTGAAAAAAGAACTGAGACAAATGAATATTTGAGTTTTTATGTTTTTTTACTTTTGTTTCGTGTTGGAGTAGTTGGTTAAAACATATTTTCTCTTAAAATATTGTGGGGACAGAGAGAGGGAGAGGGGGAGAGAACTGAAGAAGAAGAAAGAAAGAAAGAGGAAGTGAAGATAGTAAATAACGGTAATTTGTTAAGTTCAGAAGAGAAACATTACTGTAGCAGTTGCAGAAGAGGCAGAAGAGGTTTGATGAGCATGGCGAGCCCAGGTTTATACCGCAGAGAGCTACCTTCCCCTGCAATCGAGTTCGCTTCGCCCCTAGGCAAGGTCAACGCTCTTTCTCATCATTCCATTCATCTAATTCTTCCTTCAACAGTTTCATCGATTCGTTCTTCTTTGCACAGAAGCTGTTCGGCGACGCACACGAGCAAGGAACCATGGAAGCCTTCTTCAAGCTAATATCCTACTATCAGACGCAATCAGAGCCTGCATACTGCGGTCTCGCCACACTTTCCGTTGTTCTCAATGCCCTTGCAATTGATCCTGGAAGAAAATGGAAAGGTACATTGGTGTAGTAATCTTCTCTTTTTTTCTTTTTTCTTTTTTCTTTTTTTAATTTATGATAGGAAAAGTCGCTTAACAGGTCCTTGGAGATGGTTTGATGAGTCCATGCTGGATTGCTGTGAGCCTTTGGCTCAAATTAAACTGGAAGGCATTACGTTCGGGAAAGTTGCGTGTTTGGCTCGATGCAATGGAGCTAAGGTTGAAGCCTTTCGATCGGATAAAAGCTCGGTTGATGAGTTTCGCAAACGTGTGATTTCCTGCTCTCACTCTGAGGATTCTCATGTGATTGTGTCTTACCACAGGACACACCTCAATCAGGTGGTGTAAACTTCATTGGTTAACCATTCGTCTTTATGATAGATTATTTGTCTATTCATAATTCATGTTTAGTTAACTTTGATCGAGCCTACTTCACTTTATACATAGTTGGTTAATTCAACATCTAAGGTCCTTTTCTATACAGATACACTTACTGTTGAGTTGTGTAGGAAATGGAGAGAGGTACATGAGTTTATAGAAATGATGGAAAATTTTCTTCTTGTTGGGTAACAGACTGGAATTGGTCACTTTTCACCAGTTGGAGGATATCACGCTGAAAGGGATATGGTCCTCATATTGGATGTTGCTCGTTTCAAGTATCCTCCTCACTGGGTTCCCCTTACCCTTCTCTGGGAGGGAATGAGCACCATTGATCAAGCAACGGGACTTCGAAGGGGGTAACACTAAGATCTCTTACACTGCTAATTAAAGCATACTAGGATAACAGCTAGTTGTGTCTTAATTAAGGGATGCTGGCGACACATTCTTTCTTTCTCAATGTCTTTGGTAAAATTTCACCCAAATTATAGCCCCTTTAATTACTATTATTTCCTTCAAATTTGTTGCACTTCCCCTTTCGCCAAAACTAAACCTTCCTCAATTTTGTGTGAGAACTGTTTATTGAACAGTGGAAATGTTTCACTAGTCAATAAATTTTCATTTCTTACGAGGTTCTTTCTTTTTATTCAAGATTACCAATTTCTCAAAAATGGTAGTTTTCGTGGAATGTACTGTATGCTTCAAGTAATTTAGGTATTATTTATGCCCTGATGCATTTCATTAAGGAAAAGAAATCTGCATCGGGAACTCCAGAGAATAATTGCTATTTTAAATTATCGAAATTGGTTTGATTAATTTATAAAGGTACATTTTCCGAGTCTTATTTTGTAGGGTAACAAGTTCCATTCCAATCAATCATGTTGTAGAATTTGAGAGGGAAACGGGTGGAAGTCGAAAATATCTTTACCTCATCATAGGCATAACAATAATTTGATAATATGTACTAAATTTGTGTATATCTATATATTCTATTCACATATATCTTCTAGTTGTTATCTGCTGATGTAATCTGAAAATCGTACTATTTGAATGTATCAGTGTCATTAAAATCTTTCTAGTTGCTATGATTAAAGGATGCGATTTTATGAACTCATTTAGCTTGTTAAGCATGTTCAACTAGTCTTCCTGCCCACTATTTTATACTTGGAAATTTGTATTTCAGGTACATGGTTATTTCAAGGCTTAACAGAGCACCCTCTATACTTTATACTTTGGTATTGTGATACTATTAGATTCTTTGTTGAACCACTATATATACAATTTCTAAAATCATGAGTTTAGAATAGAGGGAAAGTACTCTGACACACTGTAAAATTGTAATGGTTAGGTCAGCTAGAAATAGCTTCTTCTTCTGAAATCATTTTGAACAATAAAATGTCTTATAGCCATACATAGATCATGTTAAAATATGAAGCGCACTGTAAAATTGTAATGGTTAGGTCAGCTAGAAATAGCTTCTTCTTCTGAAATCATTTTGAACAATAAAATGTCTTATAGCCATACATAGATCATGTTAAAATATGAAGTGTGATTGGGAGGTCTGCATCCTTTTTCACTTGTAGGAACTGTAATGATTGAAAATATAGGTAAAAGTCTTTCTTAACAAAAGCTCTATTTTCGTATGCTTTGCAAACCAGTTTCTTTTTGTAGATTAAGGCAAATAGTAAATAAATACTTAAAGATTGTCTGCAGAGTTGTAGACATGAAGGTTGGAGCCGTGTCGCCAAATTTCTAACTGAAGATGTGCCTCAACTTCTAAATTCAGAGGATCTAACAGACGTTCAGGAAGTGCTGTCTGTTGTTTTTAAACCGCCTCTTAGTGAATTGAGAGGGTTAATAACATGGGTTGCTGAAGTTCGCAGACAAGAAGATAGAAATCTCACATTAAGCGACGAGGAAAAAGGAAGGCTTGCTTTAAAGGTTTTGACTCTACTTCCTTTCTGTTTTTTGGGGGTGGGGATAATTTCACTCTTGGATCTGTCAAATGTATCATTTGCATAATTAGGAACTTCAAATAAATGAACAATAACAATATTTGAGAGATTTGAAATTTCAGGCTGACATACTGGAACAGATTCGCACAACTTCACTTTTCAAACACGTGACCAGGTGGTTGGATTCTGAAAGTTCATGTTGTAAAACATATGCAAACCTTGGTGACGAAGATACGCTATCAGTACTTGCCACCGGTGTTTGTTGCCAAGGGGCAGATCTTTTGACTGGTTGTGGTAGGTTAGGTTTGTCAGGTGGAAAAAGCTGCAGTCAAATAGTGGTAAAACATCTGAATGTTGACAGTGAAAATCCAGGAACATTAGCTTCAGGAACTGTTACAACTAGTGATGGTAGTGAAGAAATTGAAGTGTTGGTCCCTCTGTGTCAAATGGAGCCAAGTAGGTTGTGTCTTTATAATGAAGGTCACTGCAAAGAAATGCACCCATCTGATACAGATTTCTTAACGATACTTTTATTGGCCTTGCCCTTGCATACGTGGTCGGGTTTTAAAGAAGAAAAGCTGCGAGTGGAAGTTTTGAGCCTTCTAGCAACTGAAGATCTCCCTCCCCTACTTCAGGAAGAGGTAATGTCTGGATTCCAACTAAGAATTTTATGCTAAACCGTGGCTATTATTTTTCATGGTAAATAAATATTTTAATAGGATTTCATTTTTAATAACTCTACTTACAAAGTCCTATTGTCTTACAAGTATATTCCTTTTCTCAGTTTACAGCAAACTGTAAATTCACACCATTTGAAAATTTTGATCCAAATTAATTTGATCACACCAAATTCAAGACTACCTTTTCAGTTAATTGAGTTTCAAAAAACATAACAGAGAGACTCTGAAATGCTAAGTTGCTCATGATAAAGCTTAATAGAGAGGTATCTAAAAACAAGAAACATTTACATTAACCACTAATTGGAATATATATATATATATATATATATATATATATATATATATATATATATATATAAAAAAGGAAAATAACACTTTGACACTCAAAAACATATGTTCATTTTGATAACTCTATTTTATAATATAATAATATATATTAAATTTTTTAATTAAAAAATAAAATATATGTAATTAAAGGATTGTCTCTTTTAGTAGTGTCAACATATCACCCTTTACGTTGACCACCTTGACAGAACCTGAATGCTTCAGTTGCTCAAAATATTAAAGCTTAATAGAGAGTATCATTGGCATGTTATGAATTATCAACAGGAATATAGTTTTTTATATATATAATGGGAATAAATAGATCGTGTCCAACCCACCATTGGGATAAAGTTTGATAGTGATTTGGTATTGCTAATGCTTATTAACATGTTCTAAAATTTCTCTGGCCAACAAAGTTGAAGAGGTAAATTATATTCTTTCCATTTCAAAATAATCAATGTATAGTATTACCTGATCTTAAAATAATTACAGTTTTACTTATAAAAAAAATATTTTGAAATATTCTTCTGACTTTAACATTATTTTTGTTCTGTACATTGGTGGAACGAACTTGGTATTAATTGAAAAGTTAGTAATTGTTTTATCTAAATTTGTGCTAATTGAATAATTTTAATTTCCCAATTAATTTGGTTTAGGAAAAAATTGCTGGAATTAATTTTCCAACTCAAATAATAAGAAAACTTGCCTAAGAAACTTGATATAGAACCAAGTAAATCTTGTTCATGTTCTTCAAATGTATGTATAGCATAGAAATCTCAGGAAAGCATAGGTTCTACATCGTCGAAGAGAATTCATGAAAAACTAATGAATGGAACTTAGTGGGTTGGGTGAAATTATTATTATAACTTTGCAATGTAATCACTAATCTGATTAGCTTCTGATACTCAGTAATAATTCTTGAAACAGGTTTTGTTATTGCGAGACCAACTTCATTTTCTCATGCAACGTTGTGGTGACGTGTAGAACACACCTGAGAAAAACTATTGTTCTACCTTTGTGCAAGATGATGTCTGAGCTGTAGCGTAATTCTGTAGGGAAGAATAACAAGCAGATTTGCATAAATTGAAAGATGAATCAACTGAATGTGCCAAAAGGTGAACGTTAATCTGATATTTCTCACTTGAGTAATAAATTATGAGAAGTTAAAGCAGTAAAATCCTATTTCATTTTATACTATTGATCTATTGAAAATAAATGAATGGATATGTTCATGCATGGTATATCATTTTTGTTTTTCTCCAAATAGATATTTTGTCTTTTTGAAGCTATTCATTTCCTTCAACCACATGATCCTTTTTTTTCTCAGCTGTTATATTACGTGACAACTAGTAACAGTCGATGGCTATTATTTTTCATTACAATATCGTTGCGTGTGCGCTTAAAATTGACAGTTGGAAACATGCAATGATTCATGCGAAGTTAATGTTAAATGAATTGAACAATGCTGACAGGTTTTTTTGGCAATTTCTGTTTAAAGAATATCAACCACTCGTTGTACCATCGTAAATTGCATTGTCCTTTTTGCTTCTTTTGTTCGTGGCTACTTTATTTATAGAATTAGTCATTGATACTCTAAATGGTCCTTCATAATATCACGAGCTGGTCAAAAGTGTGGAGTTATAGACCCCGGTAAGGGGTTTTAATGAACCTATATATATGTTTTTAGTCTATGTTTGCATAGGAGAAGATTTTGTAGATGAAGTTTAAATAAGATTGAATGGCGTAGTCTCATTTTGTGGAAGGTTGTTGAGTCACTAATGAAATGAAATTTGAGTTATTACCGAAAATTGTCATATTTTATTGATGTCTCAACCAGAATTGAAAATACTTGAGAATTCAAAAGTTAATATTGAGTTGATGGAAATGAATTTTGATGAGATCAATTTACTTTAAGATCTTTATTAATTTTTGTCTTTTCTAATTTTACAAGTATGGAGTAAATTTAATTAAACTACATTAAGAACTTCATTTCACTTTTAGTCTAGTCTAATTTTATTCAGCTTCGCATATCATCAAATATCTAAACTGCACACTTTGAAAACTGTTTGGTATTGCTTTCATTCATATACCCCAACAAGCTTGGCGGGTCTTTTATACCAATTTTTGCATCAGAGCAAAGAGCATCTTTTTCCTGCGTCAATTAATTATTTGAATTTCTTAACTCAATAGTATATATTTTCTGTCTTACTTTGAAGAGTTCGGAAAAGAAGGTATGAAAGATTGCGGGTTCAATTTTGTCTATTAACAAAATTAACAATTGAATAGAAAAAAAATTATCTTGTTTTTTATCTTTTTAATAAGCAAACTTTTTAAGTATAGGTGACTTTAACCATAGAATCAACATGAACGCATGTGCTTTTGAAGATATAAAGCTTAGTTCTACTAAGTAAAAAGGATCAGGGTAAGTTAAAAGGAAAATTAACAGCACGCTTTTTATATTTTGACTATCACATTTAATTTATTTCAAAAATAAGTGGAAAATAAATTAATTTAATTTTCCTGAAACAGTGCTCTAGGTCGCATCAATGTGTGGTTCTCGGATCTATTCATCTATTATATATTTTATTGTCTCGCATAACAAATAAAATTACCAAAAGATGTAAATAGGGCGTAATTTCTTTTTAATTAGTCGGTATTCACTTTATTTTGGATGTTAAGTATCAACTTCTTTTGAAAAGATGTCTCAATTAGGTATATTTCAGATAAAAATTATTAATTCATTAACGGTATTAATATTTAAAATGACTTACAAAATTAATTATTGATATTTACATTAAAATTTAGTGGTAAAAGTCATGAATAAAGTTATTAGTGTTAATAATTTTTTTCTGACAAGAACCTAATTAAGACATTTTTTTAAAAGTTGGGACTCGATTCACACATTCTCAAAATCGGGTATCAAAATGACACATCTAAACGAAATTGGGTATCACCCACCTAATTAAACCTTTTTTTTTATAACTAAGCTTAATACTCCACTAATACACAAAACTCGCTATAAAGAGTAATTATCAGCTTAAAAAACACTTAATAATACAAATTTTTATTAATTCTTTAATTAATTAATTTATATCTTTAATTAAACATGTAACATCCTATTTAATAGTGAAATTACTAAATGAAGAAGTTCACAATTAATAACACAAAACATATAAAATTCACACATGGATGTAATATACTCATATCCAAAAGGATTATAACTATACAAACATAAGAAAAAATTTAAAGTTTGAACCACCAAAGGTTTCTGCCAAAATTATACATATATATTAACCAACTATCCCAAGCTTCAGACTCTTCAACATCCACTGATGCTACAATGTTGCGTCATGTTGCATCATCATCTGTTCACATTACATTGATGACCATAGCAAAAGAAAAGAAACATAATAAAAGACAAACAAGAAAACAGACAGAATAAACTAGCTGAATAAATGATACAAATATGTTTCTAAACATTTCACACATATATAAACTTCATGCAAAATATAAAACATAATCACTCAACATATCATATTATCAACCAAACTCCTATAAACTCGATATGATCTAAATACGTGCACTTGAGTCAAACATGTGAAATCGAGCACTTGTGGTAATGTAAACTACTTTACAAAGTTGTTCTGTCGAACTACCACACACAAGGTTAATCTTTATTACAGTCATAAGAATAATGGAACCACCCTTTTGGACAGAACCTCCTGCTATTATCACTACCTAACCATTTTTCTCTACATGAGTATGAATGACTAGTATAGTTCAGGATAACCTCACAAAATGGAACAGTCCTAACCTCAAGGCACACCCTAGTGAACACACATCATCAATGAGATTTCCTACCTAGGAAACACATTACAACAGTTCACCACATATCTTTATTTCATAATATAAACCAAACATATATTTTACTTCACAATTACAAAACAATCATAGAAAACAAAATAATCAAACAATAGAAACAAACAAAACAGGACATCTGACGCTCAGATGAGCACTCAACATCATTTGTCTCGCAAAAACTGGTAAAGTCATATCATTTCCAGACTTATAGTGAACACTGACACTCAGTGCCACCTATATGTTGTTAAGCACTGATCAATTCACAAAAATGTGGTGCCCAACAGTAAAGATTGCCGCTCAACATCTTACCAGAAAACTACATATAAATTTTGTGGTTTTTAAGTGATCATAACATGTTTCATAATTCAAATTATAATTCAAATTGGTACTCCTCTTTTATGTATTGATCAGTTTTTAAAACATAAAAATCAGTACCAATTTAACCCATAACTCAGATTAAATTTAATTTTAAAAATTAATAATTTAATTTATATTATTATTACATATTTCCATCTACATTTTTGTATTTAAATATAATATTATATAGTATGCATAGTTGTGAACTGTTGTAAACTGTCGAGGCTACAAAAAGGCCACCTTTTCACATCAATACCAAAAACTCCAATCAAAGTTTTCAAAAACAACTTCTAACGAACATAAATGGGATGTCACATCGTATCCCACAGATTTATTATTTTAAATTCATGATATAAATAATTTAAATTTTTTAAAATTAATAAATTAAAGGATAAACATTTATTTAATATGATAAATATTGATATTTTTTCAATATAATAAAAAAATATAAAGTACATAAATTTTAATTTTATTAATTTTTTTTAAACTTCATTAATAATTAAGATAATTAAAGATGTACATATTCTGAAATAATTGTCAAATTATTTACTATACAAAAATTAATATTAATACATAATTAATATTGAACAAATTATTAATAATTTTAAAATATAAAAAGTTAAAGTTTTTTATTTACATTAAAGTTTGCAAAACCAAAATACATAAATATTATTAGACATTTAATATATATTTAATTATTTTAACTATTAGTAAAGTTGAAATCAAATTAATAGAATTAAAATTTATATATTAAAAATGTAATTTACTTTTTATTATATTAAACAAAAAATATATTAATTTATTTTTTATCAATAAATATAAGTTATTTAGTGAATAGAGTTGGAACGCATAATTTCTCTTACCCTCTCTTTTTAATCTATCAAAATCAATTTTACTTTTCTAACTAAATGGAACTCACAACTTTTCCGTTATTTCCCTTCTAACCAAGCACTATGTCATTTTACACTACTCCTAGATATACTAATACTTATTATCTTGAATCAATTATTTATCATATATTAAAAATTAATTAAATACATTATATTAATTTTAAGTTAACAATTAATTGAAAATCAGAGAAAAGTACGTAACATTAAATATTTAAAAATGGAAAAGGTGTATACAACATAAAATATGTAGGACATAATTTTAACTAGGACCCTCTTGATGACCCACAAAAATTAATTTGTAACACTCCACTCCACGACAAAACACCAACAAACTGATTTTCATTTTGCCTTATGAAGTGACTCAAACACACCCACATTTACGTAACCATGAGTCTGTCTTCTTCTTCTTCAAGTATGACTTTAACCTAACTCTTCATTTCTCTTCAACAATCTTCAATTCGACCTTCTTCTCCTAAACCCACAATATCAATCCATCACAATTAACATTGTTGTATTTTGTTTGTAAATATGAACAAAATTAAAATTATAAATACAACAATCATGAACTATATGTATTTTGATAATTTTTTATTATAAATGTTTAACAACTTTTTTTAAAAAAGTATTTTACGTTTTTTATAAAAAAAAAATGTATAATTCTGAAAAATTGTTTTTACTCAGTTAAAATGTTGTATTTAAATTTTTAAAATTAATGTATTTTCAAAATAATATTTTGTTTTATTATTATTTTTGTAAAATATTGCATGTTAAATTGAAATATTTAATTGAAGGGTATAAATTTGCATACGAAATCATTTGTTAAATATAAATAATCAATCAATCCTATGAAATAACAATTAATTTTATAGACTAAAACAATTAGCTACTATATCTATTGCACTAAATCTCAATTTCTGCTTCATCGTCGCTGGATGACAAGTAACTATTGTTGAACGCCTTCATCATGAAATTTTGGCAAAGAGGATGTTCTAGGGACTTCACTGTTGGACAACACCTAGCTATCGTCGGGCACCGGTGGTGAGACAGTGAAACCCTGACTTTGTGATATTGGCGATATGAGAAATTTCTTTTGTACTATAATTGGTTTATATAGTACTAAATAATTATCTTTGCATACCGCAACTTATATTTATGATTTGTATTGGGACTGTTCAGTGATATAGGTTCATTTGTGAAAACTTTAGTGTGATATAGTTGTTAAATTATTTATTTCCACCGAAAAATGCTAACTCCAGAGTGATTCCAACTATATTGAACTGAACTTGTTACGTGAGATTATCCTAATTTTACTAATATCTAACTCATAAAAGATAATTAGGTAGTGAGAATCGGAAGAAATTTCACTTAACATATATATCATATGAAATAGGATCATACTCAATGAGCTAGTGAAGTTAATCATGTCGATATTCGATGAAATATATAAATTACATGTGATAAAAATATGTAAAGAAGAAAGAGATGAAAGTAGTATTACAAGTGTTGAGTCTCATGAACTCATTCAATATACTAGTCTCTTGAAAACAAGCAAAAGTCTAGATGTTGTCTTTGTAATACAATGCATGAACCTTAGTAAACTAATTTTATTCTATTTCAAAGTTTTAGTTTGACAAATTTTGTGAAAATATATAATCTCTTTCTACTTATGTGTCTCTTCTATTTATGTGTGACATCTTTAATTATTCTTGTGAAAATTAAATTATCTCTTCTATTTATGTGTCTCTTGTTTCTTTTCTTATGATATATATATAAAAGCATAGATAAGAACTCATGAGAATTGTAGTTTTACTAAAGAATTAGTATAGGATCATAATTTTATCTTTTTTAAAAAATATATTAAGTCCATAGTTATATACTTATAACTTTATTTTCAATGTATTTTGAGAGAAAATCTTAATTTGAATGTAAATCAGTCTACCTTCATTACTAAAGCTACTGATAATCTTGTTATATTAAATACTTATTAATTAATATCTGTTAGAAAGATAGGTGGTTACGTGTTTTATGACTCGATTTATTTTGAATTATATGTTAAAAAAGTATGCATGCGTCACATTTTATTTGGAATGAGATGTTAGAAAAACGATACATGTATCACATTTGGTTTGAAATGACATGTTAGAAAAACGATGCATATATGTACCACATTTGGTTGCTGTTATGATCGTAAAGATTATTTTTAAGGAAAATTATATTATTATTTTCATTTTTTTCACTCTCATTTTTTATTTTTTTATATAATATAGTTTTTTTTTTAAATATATATATATATATATATATATATATATATATATATATATATATATATATTAAAAGAGTTAAAATAAAACTAACAATTTTTTTTTTACTGTACCAAAAAAATGAATTAGTTGTTGAATCTATAATAATATTATAATGAATAATAAAGCAGTTGGATTTACATGTGAAATTATGAATGATTTGATGGCACTACATCATAATTTTAGTACGTACTTTAATTTATTTTTGCCTTTCTCACCCACCTACATGTGGACTAGCTTATCGATATTTATTTTTTATTTTAAATTAAGAACTAAAATAAAAATAATTTAATTTTTTTTATTATATTATTTAAAAGATATAAATTTAGAATAATATGACAATTTAAATCATTAATCACATATAACTTAAGTTTTAACTATTAATTATTATTTTGATATGGACCAATACTATTAATTTTCAGATCGTTTGTAGGAGGTAGCCAAATAAGAAGGGTATATTAAATGCACTAATGCATGTATGTGAACAATCATTCTTAGATTTTTATTTTTAGTTGGTGTTACCATTTTTGTTGACTTAATCAAAATCTAATTATATCTTAATTGGTTGATTTTTAGTTATTGACTAAGTATTAATCCGAACTTTATTATGTAATAAGTTGGTCTTGTTAATCGGTCGGTTGACCCGTCAACCGATTGACCAACCTAATGAGTTGGGTAATTGACTTTTCAATCAGTCTAATTTATTAATTGAAAGATGTGTACATATGAAAATAGTGTTTTTTTTAATTTATAAAAAAATTAAATATATATTTCATCCTTAAATTATTATAAAAAAATTGTTTTTTTATCTAAACCTAATGAAAAAGTATATTTTCTCTATGTACTTTATGTAATACATTTTCTATTATAGTTATATTATAGTTTATTATAAATTTTATTTTAGACATGCGAAACACTCTCATATTATTTGTTAGGAATGATATTTTCTATAACTTTCATAAAATAAAAAAACTAAATACATCCTAATTTAATTTGAAGAGGAAAACACGGTATTTTATAATAGTTTGAGAATCAAAAATATATTTAATTATATTTTAAATTAAAATATTATTTAATCAATATAAAATGTAAAAATATTTATAAAATTAAATATATTTTTAAAAATAACTGTAACAAAATTATATATACGCAACTCATGTAACTAATAAACTGAATAAAAAAAATCCAATTTTGTCTAACCACGATATATGTCACAACAAATAATATGGAAGAAGTTAGTTTTTATCATTTCTGAATGTAATATAATATAAAATTCACTATAGTTGAAATAATAGTAAGCTTTAAGGAAATAATCTTTTACCCAAAATGAATCTAAAGAGTGGTTGAGAGAAAATTTAAACAAATACCATAAATAGTAAACAAGTGATTTTTACACTAAAATAAAAAATTTGTTATCCATAAATGAATTTTGTAAAAAACTCCTATGGAAGATGTGCGTGAGACATATCACCATCTTCCTTAAATTGAATTTCATTCATTTACGCATTCTCCCATATCTGGCCTCCATGCAATCCATACCCCGTCAACTCAAACACACACTACAATGCTCCAAAGATTCTCTTTTTCATCAATTTCTTAACAAATCACAATTTTGCGTGATCGGTTAAATTGATGTAAAATTTTGATATAAATTGATTTTTTAATACAAAATCAGTACGTATTTAATTTCTAAAATCAATTAGAAAGTAAAAAATTCACATTAAAAAACACAACTAATTCTTCTGCATTGGAATCATATTTAACGTTGAATCAAATACATCCTTGCTCTTTTGTCTTCAACTGCAACTCCACTTCAGATTTTAATCTGTTCAATTTTTTTATATTATTTCTCAGTTCAATTTTTAAAATATATAAAAGTAAATTAAAATATTTTAAAACATAAAAAATAATATCAACTAATACATTCTAAAGGTTGGAAAATCCAAATTCTTCCTGCCATCATATATCAACGAAACACAATCACCAAACGGAAACTGGGCCAAAGATATATGTTGGCCCAATTTCTTTTCTTTCCCCTTCTTCTGGTGTCTATATATAAAAAAACACATTTTGTAACAACTTGTGCAACATAAATACTTAACAGAGAAAGAAAAGAGAGAGAATGGAGGGGAGTGTGAATTGTCACCCATTACTGAGAGGAGGTAGAAGAGAGAAAGGTTACAGCCATGGGTTATCCACTTCTCAGATGCATGTCATGGCTTCTATTTGTCACACCCTCTTTCCTTTCGCACCATCGGAGGAAACTTCACAACACCAACAACCTCTCTCACCCTCTGTTTCTCATGTCCCTTTCCCTGAAGAGGTAATTTTTCAAACACTTACTTCTATATTGTATTCTATGATGCATAATTGAGTTTTATCCGTTCTTTCTGGTTAAGAAACTCAACTCATACACGCTGCTTCCAATTCATTCACTTCTTCTCTGGATGAAAATCAGGCTGCGGAGCTTATGCGGAAGAGGGTTGTGCCAGAAGCATTGTCGCTGGTGAATTGGGTTCTTTGGATACTGTCCTTCAGATTGGGGACACTGTTGATCTGTGGAAGACTTTGTTTGGACTGGAAGTGGCCTTTCATCCACTGCTTCTCTGAGATCTCCTTCGACAAGAGAGAACAGATTCTCAGGAACTGGTGCAGGGAGAAGCGTTGGGTGCCCCTTCGGATAGTGTTTTTGCTCATCAAACTTACTTTCTTCTACACTTTCTTCTCGAGGGTAAGCTTTCTGACTTGTTCTAATAACATTGAATTCAGTGTTGGTTGAAGATTTGAATTGCAGATCACGATTTTTCGTCATTATTATCAAGCATCGCTGTATGTACATGTGCTATTTCTGCATCAAGTTGTCATTCACATTTAATGATCATAGTTGTCCGATTGAGATTATCATGTTTGAGTTAAAAAGGATTTCGTAGTTACTTGAAAAACCATCTCTGTATACTTCAAAAACAGACAGATATTTTCAGAAGTTTGACTCATGACTTTAGTATATGAGATAATGATATATGTTAAGAGGTTTGACAAATGACTTGAATAGATGAGTTATTTCCAAAAGTTACCACTAAAATATGGATATTTGATTAACCAACACGTTTCTTGATAAATATTTAAGGATTTCTTATTCTTAGTGAGGAAAATATTTTATTCTTTATTTTTTTCAAAGTGAATTATCTATTTTGTCCTTTTCAATTTTTTACTTCAATATACATTTGTTATATTTTTTTATCTCTCTAGATTATGATAACTAATTTTTCTCCCATCATATTAATTAAATTAAGGGTATATTTTAAAAAACAAAAGGTTGTATTATCTTGAAATTTAAAAAAAAAATACAGATAAAAAAAATTGACAATTAAAAAGAACAAATGGAATATTAGATAATGTGATTATTAATGAACACCTGTCCCATTTCAGAATAATAGTCTTTTTAGCTTTTCATATGTATTCCAAAATATTTTTTTCCAACAATACCGTTGTATATAATTGAGAGAAATCAATACAGTATCATTTATATTGAAGAGAAACACAAAAAACAGTTTAATAAAAGTTGGAAAAAAAATTATCTAAATTGTAGTAATTAAATATTTCTTAATAAATGTGTCACGATCTTTAAAGGCTGTTGTTTTAAAATGGACTGAGGATCACTTTACTGGTTGGAAAACAACTGGATTAGTGCAGTGCTAATTAATATTTTCATTAATCCAATGATCAATCTGATTCTAAATTCTCGTTTAGCATGTCATGATGTGAAACATGTATATTGAATTTCTCATGTATCTCCCTCACAAATTATTTACTTGTTTAATGTTTATATATTTTTTGCCTTTTTATATGTTTCCCCAAACAATGCAGGCTGATGAAAATGGACATAATCCCGCATGGGAAGCAATTGGATACAAGGTGGACACCAAGGAAAAGTTGGTACAGAAGAAGAGGCCTCTGCAAAAGGGATTAATAGAGACTATGTATGAAACTGATTCTACTTTGATGCAATCCCTCAGTGAAAAAGGCCTTGAAGTTACTGAAGATAAACTGCAGAACCTATACAAGGTAAAATGTGATGTTGTCATTGTGGGGTCTGGTTGTGGTGGTGGAGTTGCAGCTGCAGTTCTTGCAAACTCTGGTCAGAAAGTAATCGTCCTAGAGAAAGGAGAGTATTTTGTTTCCCATGATTATTCTTCCCTGGAAGGACCATCCATGAACGAGCTATACGAATCAGGTGGAATTCTGCCAAGTCTTGATGGGAAGATGATGATCCTAGCTGGCTCAACTGTGGGTGGTGGCTCTGCTGTAAACTGGTCTGCATGCATCAGAACACCTGATTCTGTTCTGAGGGAATGGTCGAAGAAAAATAAAATTCCACTTTTTGCAAGCTCTGATTATCAATCTGCCATGGACACGGTATGCAGAAGGATTGGTGTGACAGAGAAGTGCAAGAAACAAGGCTTTCAGAATCAAATTCTCATACAAGGATGTGAGAAAATGGGCTTGAAAGTAGAACCAGTGGCTACAAATTCCTCAGCAGATCATTATTGCGGTTCATGTTGTTATGGTTGTAGGACAGGAGATAAGAAGGGCACTGACTCTACTTGGTTGGTTGATGCTGTAGGAAATGGTGCAGTGATCCTCTCGGGATGTAAAGCAGAGAGATTCATACTTGAAGATGAAAATGGTGGAATGAAGAAAAAGAAATGTTCAGGGGTTATTGCAGCAGCAACTTGGAGGAGTAAGGTGACAAAGAAACTCCTAATAGAATCCAAGGTAACTATTTCAGCATGTGGCTCTCTGTCCACTCCTCCTCTAATGATTTCTAGTGGACTGAAAAATCCAAACATTGGAAGGAATCTCCATCTCCACCCAGTTCAATTTGCATGGGGATACTTCCCAGAAGACATGACAAACTTCAGTGGCAATAACTATGAGGGTGGGATCATAACTTCAATCCACAAGGTATTTGCAGAAGATTCCACCCCAAGATTCATCATAGAAACACCTTCGCTAGGACCAGGATCGTTTTCAGCATTGGCTCCCTGGCTTTCAGCACATGACATGAAAGACAGGATGGAAAAGTATGCAAGAACTGCTAACATTTTTACCTTGATTAGAGACCATGGATCAGGAGAAGTTAAATCTGAAGGGAGAATAACTTACAGACTTGACCAGGTGGACAAAGAAAACCTTAGAATTGGACTGAGGAAGGCCTTGAGGATTTTGGTTGCAGCAGGTGCTGTGGAAGTTGGCACATTCAGGAGTGATGGCCAAAGACTGAAATGTAGGGGAATGAAGGAGGAAGATTTAGAGGAATTTGTTGACAGTGTGACAATAGTTGGGGGTCCAAGGTCCAGGAATGAACTCTGGGCAGTGCTTACATCTGCACATCAGATGACAAGTTGTAGAATGGGTGCTACTGAAGAAGAAGGTGCAGTTGATGAAAATGGTGAGAGTTGGGAAGCAAAAGGGTTGTATGTGTGTGATGGGAGTGTTTTGCCCAGTGCAGTTGGTGTCAACCCCATGGTAACCATTCAGTCTACAGTATACTGTATTGCCACCAAGATTGCAGAGTCACTTAGCAAAGGCAAACAAATCATAAATACTTAACTTGTATTATTTCATTGCATGATTTTTAGTCAAATTGTATAATTCCCGTGCAAGCTTTTAGTTAAGTTGTATTATTTCAATGCATAATTTATTCCGGCTACACCGGCATTGTTACTTGTAGTTAATGAATTTGTATGTAACAGTGTCAACGCATGCTCTTGAGGACTTTATATTCAAATTTTAATCTGTGTTTTAATCAATTATGTACTATCACTGTTTAAGGTTATTGCTTTTTCTTGATTTTACTATTTTATTTTTTATTTTTCCACTATGATAAATACATATATAATTTAATTAATTAAATATGAAGAAGAGAAGATTAAGTGCATAAACAATGAAAAAATAATTAATGTTATCATAAATAACACTTAAATAAAAAAGAAGATAAAATACTAATTTAGTTTTTATTTTTATTTAGTTTTGTCAATTTAATTTTTTTTTTCTCAAAAAAATTTCAATTTTCGTCAATTTCATTCAATTTAGTCATTTTATTAATTTCATTTAAATAATTAATAGACATGTAACAATATATGTCAAGTCACATATCAATTCATGATTTTCTTAATTTTTTTAATTTTTTTATAATTTTCTTAATTTAAAAAAAAAAAAATAAATGTCAAACCAATATCGTGTCATGTAGTATTAGTAATGTGATGTTTTGTAACATCTCAATTTTAGCAACTTGAAACTAATAAAAATAGGAAGTTTTATCATAGTTCCAAATCAGATGATCCAGTATATTAATACAATCTTACAAAAGATATGACTATAAAAATATATCAATTATACACTTAAACTAAACTAGTAAACTGACACCTGCTAAAGCTCCCACTGGAAAGCTCCTCCACAACCTAAAATGATGGATCCTCATCCTCCAGAAGTGCCCTTGACACTGCAACCACATCTGTTCCCACCGAAAATGTAATCATCGCAAAAGAAAAACATACAACACGAGACAGAAACACATAAAGCAAGGGTAAGCTAATAATGATTTAAAGAAAGTTACATTAGAGAAAGAGCATAATAACAATCAATTATCACAACTTCACATAGGAACATTCCAATACGCACACGTCATTCAACTCTAGACTCAATTATCCGGATATATGCAATTAACATCGGACCTTTTGGTGGCTTGCACCGTGTATGATTCCCAAACTCTGCAGAGTTTGACCTCAAGGGGTTATCACCCAATCATCACACCAGGTAAGTCTCCTTCGCGCCAAAGACTTGATCGAGTCCAGTGGCTAAGACCTCTTGCTACTCCTCACGACATAACTCATTATACTCTATATGAGCCTTAATGGTTATTGGAGCGTCAGGATACCAACCAAAATTGAGTCCTTATGTCTTTGCATGCCCCACCTCATCCACACTTAGAATTTCTCCACGAAATTCCTCCATAATTCACATACAACAGATCCATATTCACCCAATCTCACTCAAAGCATACCAAGACAGTCAAAATAATCCATTTCAGATCAGTTAATGCAATGAAACACATCAAAACAACACACATGAAATCTGGCAGCTCAGTGTTCAGCCTCATATTCCAACGCTCAGCCTCAGCATTAAAATTTCATTCCAGACCTACAAGGGTCCCAACGCTGGACCACCGCTCGGCTGGCGCTCAACCTCATTCTTCTCACATTTTTCAACGTTAGGCACCGCTGGGCTGGCGCTCAGCGCTGATCCTCTCACATTTTTCATGGCTCAGCCTTGAATTTTGAGACTCAGCCTTGCACCAGAAAACAACACATATTCTGTTTTTCGTTGGGAGATGTTTCACTGATTTCATGACCCAAATTGGCACTTCCATGGCAATGTTGTATAGTTTTCAAAATGGTTTTCAAGCAAAGTGAGATGATACCAATTAGAGCCATGATTCAAGTGTTCATTTTCCAATTCAACCTCAATTCACACAATGCAATCACAATTTCACTTATACCAAACATCAAACAATTCACATTCAATCACACTTCAAACAATCAATTCTAATTACACACAATTACATTCATTGTATACTCTAATTAAATTCAATTATCAGTTTCCCTTACCTGAAAAAGAAACTCTACATACCCAAACCGCTCAAAGAACACCAAAACACATCTAACTCCACATGATGCTCTATCTACACATAGAAACATCACAAGAACGATCAGGATCTACCATTATGATCACTTATCAATAAATACTCATACTAATGATTAAAACGCCACATGCAAGCGGAAGAGAGCTCGCATGCAACAAAAAATAGAAAAAGACTAAAAAGAGAACAGAAACTCAACTTACACGAACGGAGAAATTGATCGGTCCAATTTGAAGAGCTCGTCAAGAGGATCAATCCTACAATCTCGGTTCTTCAATCAGACGACCAGAGAGACATAACCTCTAGAGAGAAGTCAAAGAACTCTAGAAAAGTGGTTTCTAGAGAGATTGTGTGTTTTAAAATAATGAAACTCGTTTATAACGATTCTATTTATACTAAAATCTTTTAATATTAAAATAATTGAGTCTCACTATTTTTAAGCCACTATCACTTTTAAAACACCATTTTCTAGGGTCTTATACGTTTTAGGTTAGTGTCATATGCCAGTGTCTTCTACTTAACCTCATCCATTTAATTCCTATATATTCGTTATTTTTGTTTCATTCTGATCCAATTTTAAAAAAATGGAGCAATTTTGTCCTTTAAGTTGTTCATTTTTAAAAAAATTGTGACTGAATTTAATATAAGACACTAACACTAATACGAACATTTACATGTGACATTAGCCTTTATACGTGACATGTTACTATTATGTCACATGATGCTGGCTTAACACACTGCATTGCTCATTTTAATTTAACAAAAAAATAAAAATATAACAAAAAAATTAAAAATTAAAAAAATTTGAAAAAATCTAAAAAAAATGAATTGACATGTGACGTATATTGTTCATTATTTGTAAATTATTTAAATGGCATTTGAAAAAGACTAGCTTGAACAAAATTGACTAAAATTAGTATTTTAACCTAAAAAAATTAAACAAAAAATATATTATGACTGAATTGATAAAACTGAACAAAAATAAAGACTAAATTAGTATTGTAACCTAAAAAACATTTGAAAATGAGAACCGATAAAAAGAAATTGTCAATATTGTTTCTACTTTTATTAGTTTTATTATTTCTACTTTTATTAATTTTGTCGTTTTTAAGACCTTTTAGCTTTTCTTTCTCAAACCATCCATTAATTGTCCTAGAAAAGTTTTTTAAGATGACCAGTTAAATGTCACATGTCTCAAGTAGATAATATCCATAATGTGTTATAGTGGTTGTTACTTTGTTCTTCTTTTAGATTTGTTTCGACTATTTGCTTTGATTATCATTTCTTGGTCAATATTAGTTATATCGTTTCTTCTCTTCTTCGATCCATATTCTAAAATGGCATGAATAGTTAGCTTTTATCTATTTCAATCACCTAACATATAGGATAAATAGTCAATTTTTAAAGAGTTATATGTTTTTTTATAACATTCTTCACTAACACAATTCCTTTCAAATATTATGTCTTGTGATCTTTTGGTTCTCATTCTTTTTACAAGAATCGACTTAATCGATTGTACGAAACACCTTTTTACAAGCTCTTAACTCCATAATAATACTCATTATTTTGAATTATTTGTTCTCTCGATACCCTATGTACATAACACTATTTTCAACATAATAAAACTTCATAAAATTATGAATTTTATTTTTCTAATGTAACACTCAATTTTTTTTTTTATATTCAATACAAGAATTTCAATTCATACTTGATTTCTAACCATTGTATATAAAAAATGAATTTATTTATTTTTACGTTGACAAATTTTTCTCTCTTTTTTGACTTTCCTTTTCTTATTTACCATCAATTCCCATTTCTCTATTTTTCCTCTTCCCCCAGTTTTTTTTTTCTCTCTTATTCTCTTCATCCTATGCACCAGTGTCTTCAGTCACAAGCACAACAACCACAATAGTGTCATATTGACAACACGCATCTATGGTCTCAACACGAACCTTGTACCCTAATTATTTGACGTAGGGTAACGAGTTGGCAAAAGAAAAAATGACGAGGTTCACAAGTGGAATGAACAAATGTTTTTAGACAAAGAGGAATGAGGTTTCAATTATTTTCATTCTCATATTTAAATATATTGAATTTAACATACTGTTTTTCACAGAGTATTTTAATTATTATCAAATAAAACTTTTATTTTAATCTCAAACAGTATTTAGTTTTTAAAATATTAATTGAAAACATCTCGTTGTCGCATTAATTGATGTTATTTTTGTAAGAGTCTGTAAAGATTTTTGGAGTGACAATGATAAGATTCTTCTCCATTGATTTTAATAACAATGACTTTTGTGGAAATTTTAATTGTTTGATGAAAAACTCTCACAACTGATATTGGTAAAATTTAATCTTAGTTAAAGTTGACCAAAAATTTTCTAATTAACATTAGAAAAAAAAGGTAAATAATATTGGCATCATCCTTCAAAAACTAATCTGAACAATAATTGAACAAAAACCCCCTATTACACATGTAAATTAATAAAGTTTAATCAACATTAATAAAAAAAATAGTCCTCTTGATAACTGTTAAAAAAATATAAGCATATATCAATAAATTACCTTACAATAAAAGAACTCTAATTAAATTAAAGTAAAAAATATATATAACATATATGAAAAATACTGTTTATATTTATGGACCAGAAAAAAAATGTATTAGTATTTGTAAAAAATGTAATATTAGCTCATACAAATAATTAAATAAATTCAGTGATATTAACGGAAAATACTTTTGGTTAACTTCAGTTTAAAATAAAAACTTTTACTAATATCACTTGATGATGCTTTAATTAAAATCGAAGTAAAAAATATATTAAGAAAAACATCATTTTAAGAGTAAGAATATATAAATTTAAGAATAATTTTAAATTTTTTTTATGTCTTAAATAAAATTTGAAATATTTTAACTTTTAATCGGATTTCTCTTTTAAATTTTGTATTCTTGTATACTCCAATATCAAATAATATCATAAAATATTTTAAATTTTTTATTAGAAAAAACTATTTAAAAAAAAAATTAAACACATCATTATCATGTGAATAAAAAATATAAAATCTATTAAAAATAAAAAAAAATTATTTTTATTTTATATTGTTTTACATTTTCAGATGTTTAATTTACGGTGAGAAATTACTGACTAAGTCGACAAATAGATAGATACATGAACGTGACTACTAGATTCCCTTCACCTTCACGTTTTAAGTATGATATGCATAAAACAGTTTTTCCATGAATAATGTTCATAATAAAATAATTATTTTTTATTGTATAAAGGATTATTATTTAGTTTATATTTTATATACAGCAGATAATCGTGACTAAATTTCAGATTTCAAAACAATCATGACTTTATATATATATATATATATATATATATATATATATATATATATATATATATATATATAATATGTTAATGCTTAATATAATTATAACTTTTTGGAATTTTAATATTACCGTACCCATTAGAAGCAGTTGAATCGCCATATAAAGTGTTAAAGAAAACACCAAAAAAAATATTATTTATACATTAATAACTGCACAAAGACTTGTCCATGCTACTCTACGCAATGCCTTTGTTACTGTCTTATTCACAGCTTGTTTAGACCAATTTGCATGAAAAAATTGGACTAATTTTTCCTTACATGAAAAACATGTTTGATCATATTTATTTTAAAAAATATATTTGATATTCATTTGAATAAAAAATATCAGATAATCAATCTTATGAAGCAGAATGAAATTAATTTAAAAAATAAATAAAAGCATTTTAGTTACATAATTTTTAAACAATTCAAATAAGTTCTTTATATAACTAAAATAACATTTTTTTCACTTATTTCAAATTAATCATGGTCCTTTAAGTCAAAGCATATATATTTACTATATCAAATTTCTAACCAATCATAAGGAAAAATATAAAAATAATTATATTTATATAAACCATAATTGAAACTTATATAAGACTCTATATCTAACAATTAAAGTATTCAAATAAATTCTCAACGCCAATTATAATTAATTATAATTTATGCATAAAATTCACAATACACAGTGACTATGTTACCATTACGTTGAGGTTATCTATCTTGAAATTTTATAAAAAATATAAATAAATTTTCTTACATAAAATTTATCTTCAAATCAATTTCTAAAATTAAACAACATATAACAAAATTCAATATGTGACAATAACTATTTTTTCAACTGACCCACATGATAAAATCATAATAAAAATGAATACAAAATATTTAACGTAAATAAAAGTAAAATCTATTTGAATAAAAATATCATCCGGTCTTTCATTCATTTTGAGAAGAGATAAAAAGATATAAAATTAAGGAGAATAAAACTCAAAAAGATAAATGAAAGGAAATTTCTGGAAAGAGATTAAAAAGAAGAAGGAAAGAGTAAGGGACAAAGGATTACAAATTGTTATGTTTTTTCTCTATATATTTTTTTTGTTTTGTTAACATTATTTATTTTTCACAATAAAAAAATTATATGATAAAAAAAAAACTATCTTTGCGTGTGCTTTTAGTTGAGGTTTTTAATTATTTTTAATATAAATAATTATTTTCATTAAATGATCTAAATAGGTGGTTAAGGAAAAGTGTTAAATGTACATTTGACTTTTGAGATGAATGGTTTAATGAAGTAAGAGAGAAAGAGATAGACAGGGATAAGTTGATGGATATAATAAATGATTTGATGAAAAAAAAATGTGAAAGTAATATTAAATATTAAGAAAATGAAAGTCATATAAGAAAATTAAATGTATGAATAAGATAATTAAATAATTTTTTTAATTTTTATAAAACCAAGAAGCTTTGGCTTTAATTTCTCTAAAGCATTTTTATCTTAAAATAATAGTTATGTATTTTCTATATTTTGTTTTTATATCATAATAAATGTATGTAAAGTATTTAAGATTTTGTGGAAAAGAAAAGTATAAATGATAAAAATAATAATTGAAGTCTATTTGAAGATGAACAATAAAGTTAGATAAAATTTTCTAAAAGTTTGATAATTTAGAAACAGATTTTCTTATCTATACTCATGTAGTGTTTATTTCCTTGTTTAAATAGATATATTTAGAATGTAATTGAATTTTATAAAAGATTGAAATATTTTATAATAAAAGTATGTCTTTTTTAACATTTTTTAAATTAAAATTATATGAATGTATAAAAATAACTGAGTACCTAAAATTATATATTTTTTATTAACATTAAAAACGATTTTGCAGTTAACATAAGAAATATATTAATTTTAATTGATATGAGCTAAGTTATTTTCAACTAACATTCATCATAATATAATTCATGTTATTTTTTAAATATGTTAAATTTTAATTTCCTTATCCAAAATTAAAAAAAATTCTTGAATAATTATGAAAAATTAATTTGATTAGTATTAATTTGAATTGTTTTATCTCAACTTATCAGACTATTTTTAAACTTATATAAGTAAAAGAAATTAAAATTTATATAAATTGTTTGTCTAATTAATATTGTTGGAATTATTTCTTTAGGGGAAGAATATTTATTATTAAATTAAATATATTTTTATTCTTTAAATTCATTATTTTTGTCTATTTTTTATATATTTTTGTCCTAAAATTAAAAAAGTATAGATATAATTATCTTAATTTAATTATATTAAATTTTTTTACATGACAATTATGATATAGGTGTTTTAATACATTTAATTCAAATATTATTATAAAATTATATCTATTAAATCCAAAAAAATTAATATTAAAATATGATCAAAATTTATTAAAAGTTAAAATGTAAGTGAATTTCAATTTTAAACTAAACTAAAAAACATACTTATTTTTGTTATATTATATTTATCAGACTTTTCTGAATCAGGTGAATATAATTTTATAGATGTCAATCAATTATCAAATTTTTTTTTTTTTCAAAAGACATGCAACATACATACAATAACTTTTGTATTTGATGTGACTAAAGTATGTTATCTAAATATAGAAATTAAAACTTAATAAATTAAAGATAAAAACAATTCAATTTTAATATCTTTTAATTTCCTAAATTTATAAAATTCTATCAAAATTCAATGTCAAAAAGAAAAGTTTCAAATCATTATCTCAAATTATATATATAAATAAAAGGTAAAACTATTTATCTCAATGATTAATGAGAGAAAACTTGAACTGGTTAACAAAATACAAACGACAAAATAACTCGAAAGTTGTGCAAATATAAAAGGCAGAAAAAAAAATGAGTCATCTCTTGCACACCGCTTGGCATGAATGTAATTTCTGTTAGTAGTCAAGGCCATTTAGTTGCGTCAGTGAATATAAATACCACCCTCCATAACTTCTTCATTGTTCCAACGTTACCTCTTCCTCGTTATCATCGCCACTCTATTCTTCAATTCACATTTTCTTCACTCCACACTCAGATTCCTTTCTCACTTTTTTTTTTTTCTGTCTGATGATAGTGATGTGTGCAGTGTAGAAGAAAAAATGAGTACCAAAACAATGCGTCCTCCCTCTCGCCGTGCACCACTGCCACTGAACGGTGGCGGTAAGCGCAAGGAGAGGCATCACGGTCACAGTTCCCAAAAACCCATATCCTCACCCACAGTTACCAAATTGCCCAAGCTTGCGGGCTCAGACCCAGTCTCAACCAACGTGCTCATGGCTGGGTACTTGGCCCATGAGTTTCTCAGCAAAGGAACTCTGTTGGGTCGTAAGATGGGCCAATCGCCAAGCCCGCAAGAGGAATCGCAGCAGCAGAAATACGAGAGGTATGTCGAGCTAACCCTCTTGTTGAAGAAGGAGGGGGCCCACCTCTTTGACATTGTAAACCCAAACCAATTGGCCCAATTCTTAAAGCTATGATTAGACATGTTTTCTTGTTAATATTAATACATAAGGCCTGGCCAAAGGAAAAAAAAATGGTTAACATAGACTTCCTAGGAACTACCATTAATGGAAAAAAGTAGTGAGGAAGATGAACTTGTTGTAGCTTTGTTTTTGCCTATGACATGTGGCCATCCATATATGCATGCAACCACTTTTATATCTAAGATCATCATGATGGAGATGATGTGTGATGAGTCCATTCACATGTCACTTCTGATACCTTCATAATTCCTGGATCCCCATTCTTTTTTTCTTTTCTCTTTGATGTTTTTCTAAGAAATTAATTTTGCTGTTTTATCTCTTTCTTGTGTGTTCATTATTGATTTATTAAAAAATACCAGTGGAATACAAATAAATACAAATAGTACATAGCATAGTCGAGTCTTAAAGTAAATAAATGGGTTTAATTAATTAGTGGATTCAAAAATTGGCCACGTGTCATTGGATCAACAGATGTATATCATGCAGATGGAATAGAATAACTTATTTTATTTTATGTGTGTTATTTAAATTTATATTACTAAAGTGTTGTATGAAAATTAAATGCTTTAATATTTAAATTAAAATGTTCTTCTTCTTTTTAATTTATGAATATTCTCTTAGAAAAATTATATATGTACCTTATTTTTACAAAAAACAAATATTTAATTATAAAGAATTATTTTGAAGCACAAAATATAAAATATAAAGAACCAAATAAAATTTAAAAATATAAGGTAGGAATAAATTTCTTGTTTCATTCTTAAAATTCATTGAAAATGTTGTCTGGCTTATTTTTACAGCTAATACTTAGAAACAAATAAGGTAAATTTTAGAAGAGATGTAGATTTAGAAGTGACGAATACTTGTGAAATGTAATGTAAATTTAAAGAAAAACTATTTTATCTAAGTGAAAGTCATGTATACAAGTGAATTAAAATTCTAACTCCTAAAATCAATTCATTAATTAAATACTTTTTTAATAATATTTTAAGAAACATTGTTAATAAAAGAACTGAATACGCATTAAAATAATTAAGGAAAAGAAATTGATTACATAAGTGTTAAAATGATTATTTAGTAGAAAAGGTCAGAGATGAAAATGACACATAATTACATAATTAACTTAAGATTTTAATAAGTTTTAAAGAAAATAAGTATTGGTTGAATTTTGTATTTTTTTATACATAATCGTTTCCATTTATAGTGATTACTATTTCAGTCATTAAAAAGTTTAAATTAAACTGATATTCTCTTCTTCAATAAATTCTTAATTTTTTAATTTCTACCTTAAGAGAAAGTGATGCGTTTATTGAAAGAATTTAACTATTTCAATACAAACATTTTAAAATATTGTATTTGTTACTATTATTATATATAAAATAGTCTTAATATGCAAGACGGGAGGTGTAACGTTTTTTTAATGTACCCAATTTTGTTTTTAACCTCTATCATGGGTTAATAAGAAAAATAAATTAAAAAAATATGTACGATTGAATAAGTTATATATGATTGATAAATACTTTTAAAAAACTTTCATCCACCCACCAACATTATAGTATTGTCAATGTTTATTTATTATAACGATTTAAATTTTTTAATTATAATTAATGACTAATAAATTTATTTACAATATATAAAAATGCAAGTCAGAATTTAATTGGAGTCTTAGTTATTAGTATGTGTTATGTTTAATACACCTTAGGGAAAAAAAAAGGCTATCTATAATATAAGGGTTGGTTAGTCCTTAATTAAAATCTATAAATGGATGTTGTAAAAATATATTAGTGTAAAAAAACACTTTTTTATTTTAATTTTTCATTGGTTTTAAGAAATAGTTTTTTTCAAAGTACTATTGTAATTTCTCATTTAGTAGTACAAGACTACTAAACAAAATATTAAACATTTTATAATAATAATAATAATAATAATTATTATTATTATTATTATTATTATTATTATAACCTATTATTGGGAATGTAGGTCAATACACTAAACTCATAGACTCACAAGAATGGAGTTTACATGATGAAAGTTGAAAGATGTTCTTACAATGAGATTTGAGTTTAATTTATCTGATTTTTTTTATTTTTTTATTTTTTTATTTTTTTAATTTTTTAATTTTTTTAATTTTTTTAATTTTTTTAATTTTTTTAATTTTTTTAATTTTTTTAATTTTTTTAATTTTTTTAATTTTTTTTGTAAAATAAAAAATAAAAAAATGTCATGTGTCAGGTTCCTACTGTGACATGTGACGTTGTTAGTGCCACGTGATAATGCAATGTCACGTGTCAATGTCATTGTGTTGATTTTAATTGAGTTCCCATATATGTCTTCTTGATTCAATTTAGTCGCTACTTTTGTATATCTGATTCAATTTTTGTCCTAATTTTTTTTAATAATTAAAATATTTTTGTAATCTATTTTTTATAAGATTAAAACTAATTAAGTATAAACATTTTTACAAAATTAAGTATTGATATTTATATTGTTTCTATCCAATTTCAGACCAAATTTATTATTTGTATAGATTTTATACCAATATTTTTTATTAAAAATGAATTCTTAACATATTACTTTATTAATTATTCTTTATTAAGTACTCATGTCTTGTTAATTATTGTTTTTTTTTTTCAAAATAGAACAATATTGTCTCTCAGTAATTTTAAACCAAAAATTTTATTTGTATGAATGTTATACTAATATTTTTTTATTAAAAATAACTTAAAAAAATGATTTTTACCACTGAATTTTAATTTAAATATCAATACTTAATTTTTGTAAAAATATTTATACTTAATTAGTTTTAATTTTATAAAAAATAGATTTTAATTATTAAAAAAATTGGGTCAAAATTGAATAAGAGATACATAAGTAGAGACTAAATTGAACATTGAAATATATATGAGAACTAAATTGAGATCAAGACAATTATATTTGTGGTGATACTGACACGTTACCACGTGACACTGACAACGCCATGTGTCACACCAGATACTTGACACGTGGCATTTTTTTTGTTTTATTAAAAAATTAAAAATAAAAAAAAAACAAAAAAATCACAGACTGACATGTGACATGCCATTAACGGTATTAGTCATCTCCGTCTGAAAATGACCTAATTAAAGTACTTTTTCAAAAATTAAGGTACAATTAACACTTATTTAAAAGTGCGTACCAAATTGAGACACCTCTATCAAAATGAATATCATTCTATCCGAATAATTAAACCTAAAATAATAGTAAGCACTTTAGTTTATATAGTTTCATCCCAACTTGAATTTATGTCAATTATAATCAAAACTTCACTAAAAGTATTATCACTGTCACTTTGTACTTGCATAAATAAAAGATATACCATGACTTCACTAATAATATGATATATAGATCAAGACATAAGAAGTTAAGGTTTATATCTAATTTATTAACAAATATATATCTGAGTTATTAGTAGATATGTGAACCACCTTAAAATAATAAATTGAGATTAATTAAAAATGTATATAATTTATAGATAAAATATTACATATATTCATTTAAAAACTTCATAGATAATATTGTTTGAATGGGTGGTGAATGTATTTTATGATACTACCCACTAATGTATGCTTACTTAATTTAGTGTTATAAATGGAAAACAATTATTAATACATATTTTTAAAATATTAAACATGTGATGTGAAGTTTTTTTTTTAAATCTACATGCTTTTTAAAAAGGGATTACATTGGAAAATATTCTCATTTCTGTTGTGGAAATTTTAGTACATCTAACATAGTGGGCTAATCATAATAAAGTTTTGGCTTAAATACCTGTTTGGTCCTTATTTTTGTAGTGTTTGTTGCGGATGATTCTCATTTTGACAGAATGTTTAAAATGGTTCTCATTTTTACCGAATGTTTAAAATGGTCCTCATTTTCGCAATTCGTGTTTTATCTGATCATTTTCTGTGACATCGTTTAAATTATTAACGGAGCATTGTACAGTACACGTAACACACTATAATACAAACTGTGTCACCTGTACAATGCTCCGTTAATGATTTAAACGGCATCACAGAAAAGGACTAAATAAATACGAATTGCGAAACTAAGGACCATTTTAAACATTCGGTAAAAATGAGGATTATTTTAAACATTCTGTCAAAATGATGACCATTCGCAACAAACACTACGAAAATAAGGACCAAAAAGGTATTTAAGCCTAAAGTTTTTGTAAGTGGTTAAATCTCTACGGAAGATTATGTACTTTTTTTCACTGTTTACCGAAAATAAAGATGTTGTTGGTGGAAGATTTGATATTTATTTGGATGTATGTATATTTGTGAGGGTGATTGGTAATTGTATGTGTTATAAAAGATTAGTTGGAGAATTATAAACATTGCAAATGATGTTTGCATGTTTGGAAGTATAGTTGACAATTGTTTCTCATCGTGATTTTTTTTTATCGTTAGAAATAGGTGCTTGAGAGCTTTCTATTGTTCAAATATCACTTCATCACTTAAGCAACATCAAGTGGTCAATAATAGTTACACTCATCGCTCATTACGGATCCAACCCCATGTGGATGCTTCAATGATTAATTATATAACTTATGTGAGAGATTAATACAATTTTCTCTTCTCTCAGAGGATATCATTAATGGTGTGTTTGGATGAGGTATTTTAATGAAGTAATTCATTTTTTTTGAAGAATTTAAATTTCTTTGTAATGAAATGCTTTGTTTGAATGGAGAAATTAAAAAGTATTTAAAATATAATCATTTTTTTGAAGTATTTCATTTAGCTAAATTAGTAAAAATTCATATACCCTCAAAATTGGTGGAATTTGAATTTCTTCTCACTCAACCTTACCCTCAAAATGACCCAAACGGGTCGAACGGGCTCAATGACCAAGACGTATCGGGCGGGCCCAATGACCCAAATCGATCAGGCAGGCCCAACGACCCACATGGGCCGGGCAGGCCAAACAACCTAGAAGTGTCGGCGGGCTCGACGACCCAGACGTGTCAGGCAGGTCTAACGACCGTACATGCCAGACCGGTCCAACGACCCACATGGGCCCGATTGACCCAATGACTCATATGGGCCCAACGACCCGTACGTGCCCGACTAACCCGACAACTCAAACGAACCCAACTAGTCCGCCAACCCGACGACCTAGGCGTTGAGCCCGTTTCCAAATTTATCATGAACTCAAAACATAATGAAACCTAAAATAAATATTGTTAAAATGAAATTTTATCTCACAAAAAATTCAATTGTTTTATCCAAACAATAAATTGAAATGTAAGGTATTTTAATTTCTTTATCCAAACAAGTTATTTAAAAAATGAAGGGAATTTAATTACAAGCAATTCAAATACAATGCATTTCAATTTAAGGGTGTATTTGTTTCTAAAGATAGATTTGAGGAGAAGTGAGTATATAGATTTAAGGAGACAAAGAGATGAAAGTGAGTTGTTTGTGTTAAGAGATAAAAATGTAAAAGTGAAAAAATTTAAAAGTAAAGGAAGTCTATGAGTAATTTGATGGATGTCATAAATATAAAACAAATATTTTAATAATGAATAATTTAATAAATGTGATATATATAAAATAATATTTTAATAGGTAAAATTATTATATTACAGTTTTACCTGTGATTAAAATTAGTATAACATAAAATATAATAATAATTATTAGTTTTATTATTATTATTATTAGTTTTAATATTATTATTATTAATTGTATTTAAGGTTTAATAATAATAATAATTATTATTATTAAAAAAATTAATAATTTTAGTTATATAATTAAAAATAGTAATGTTATTATTATTATTATTATTATTATTATTATTATTATTATTATTATTATTATTATTATTATTATTATTATTATTATTATTATTATTATTATTATTATTATTATTACTATTATCGTCGTCGTTAATTATTTAGAAAGTTTAATAATAAGTGAAAATATGAGGGTTAAGGGTATGAGTAAGAAAACACTTATTTAATTTTTTTTTAATTTGTGTATTTAATAAATTGTAAAATTTTAATTTAAGTTTTACAACAAGTATTTTTTTGTTTATTTTCTATCTTTTTTTCAATATTACTTTGTTAGTTGGTGTTTGACATATTATTAAATTTTTTATTAATTTTTAACTCGAGTTTTTATAATAAAAATTAATATATATTTTATTATAAAAAATTATATATTACTTTTCAATAATTTACATTATATTATTGCTGTTTCAAATTAATAGAAAAAAAATGTTAGTATATGTTATACATACATATAACAAAAAGAGAAAAAAAATATTTAACTTTTTAATAATTTAGAGTGTAATATGCATTTTAAATTTTATTTTTTATTAACAAAAAACAAGTGTTGACAAAAGAAATTAGTTTGCAGTGATATGTAAGGTTAAAGTTCATGTGATGACATATCTTTTCTTCCTCATCTCTTTAAAATGAGATGATGAGAATATTGAAGTCTCTTTCAAATCCATCTTCCCAAATCAATTCATATTCGTTTAAGCAACCATTAAGGTCACTCTCAAATCTTGCAAATAGTACATCTCTTGAAGAAAACACATCCTAAGGGAGATCATGGATTTGAGTGAATTAGATGGTGAAGCTTGTGTTATTCACTTTAAGGATGTGTTCATTTGGGAGGAATGATTATAGGGAAAGAGAGTGGATTGATTTGGATAGATTTGAGGATGAAGTTTATGTTATTTTTTTAAGGGGTCTGGAAGTGATAATGAATTGGATTTGAGAATAAAATTTGTGAAAGTTTGTGGGGGATTTGACTGATATGATTAATTAAAAATAAAATTTAATAGATAAAATAAGTCGATTACCAAATTGTCTTTGATGTTAAAAGTACTATAAAATGACATTTAGATGGGTTATTATTATTTTTGAAAATACTTTTTTATGATGAATAAAATTATTAAAAATAATTTCTAATTGAAATAAATAAATTAAATTATATTTGATGTAAAAAATTATTTTTTTTTTATTTTTAATATCAAAGTAAAAAAAGTTAAAGAAAACCAAAAGTTCTTGCAACACACAACCAAAAGTTTCAAAAGGAGGAATAGGTTCCAAAATAAAGAGAATCGGTTCCATTTCTGGTATGAAAATGCAAATCCGGTTTCAAAATACTTTGGACTTGATTCCATTTTTGCTCCATGCACCAATTCGTTATGAACCTCCATTTTCACCATTTTCTTTGCATCACATACCCCACATGTGTTGTTTCAAGAATCCACACAGGCTAGGCATCTCCCTCGTGCTGCTTCAAGAATCTTATTGTGGTTGGAAAAAAGGTGACAACATGAAGCTTGAAGAAAAGTGGGAACGTGCACGACTTTTTATGAGGATAATTTAGTAAAATATCATCCTTCACTTCCAAATCTCTTTGTGGAAACGCGATAGGAAAAATGACCTTATCTCGTGGTTTCGCACCTTCACTTTCCTTCCAATACGCACAAAGGAACATGAAAAATCATTGTTGATCATCGCTCGCAAATCTATTCTATGTGTTTATCCACACAAACAAACACAGTGTAAGGGATTGAGATGTAAAAGTGTGGATTTAGAAGTAAAGGTTGTCAAAGTTTATGAGTGACAAATATGGGAACCAATATAGGACGAATATTTGTCCAGCAGATAAGCTAGTACATGTACCTTACCCACCCTCTTCATATCCCTAATCTTAATGGACCCATCTCTCACATTTATTCGCCTCTAATTCCTCACACTTCACTAAATACAAATTGAAGTGACTCACACTAGAGGTACTCACGCAGAGAAAACACAAACTTAAAATATTTTGTTTCCGACAAATGAAAGTGACTCTTACCATAATTACTCACGTGAATTAAATACAAACTTAGAGTATTCAAATTGTCGGTTTGTTTTCACTTGTTAAATGGATAGATTAAAAATAACAAAATATATTGACCCATTTTTCTAAATCAAAAATAAAAAATTTTAAAAATTAATTTTTTTATATTATATTATTTTAAGATATAAATATATAGTAACGTTATAATTTAAATTATGAATGATTATAATTTAGTTTATAATGATTAATTATAATCGAATAATTTAATACATAAATATAATGTTTATTTTAATTTATTTGTCTACAAATATTAATTAATTAATTAAAATTTAATAAGTATTTATATAGTTAGTTATATTTTTAATATTTATATATAAATAAATTTTAAAAAAGTTGAAAAAAAAAAAGAGAAATGACAAGTCGACCACCAACTTGCTAGCCTTGGCAGAATAGAACAAGATTGCAAACATTTTTGAAACACTAAATCAAGACGGATCGAACTGAGCTCTTTTACCACCCTATCCAGAATCTTACTTTTGGTTTATCACTTTATTTCACCCACCAGATAGATCATAAATCAAGAATCGTCTTATATTATTCTAAGGATTTAAAAATATCCACTAATTTCGTCAAACCAATGTTTGGTGACAAAAATGGTGATTATAAATGCAAGAAAATTTATATCAAAATTTTTTCTCTTTCCTATGTCAACTCAATTAATTAATTATCTTAATTAATTAGAAAGGGTTGTTACCTGTTAGGTGTTAAGAGAAGACAAAGTATAGTTAATGGCCGTTCCAATGCCAGCGCAATAATCCAGATGATTCACGCCACGTGGCAAGCAACTATCTTCGTGCTTCCCAAAGTGGGACCCACCGTAAAACAAAACGAACTTTCCACATGCGATTCCGTTCCCTCTATGAAAATTCGTGTCTTCGGGCATACGCTTCCACTTTCTCTCCCAAGCAAACACCGCGAACAGTAACTGTTTCGTTCCCATCGCAAACCAAAACATAAAATAAGCGAAAAAGGAAAAGCTAAAGATGAGAAAGAAGCTTTCAATGCTTTTATTCACTCAAAGCATTCAGAGGTTCCTTCCACTGTAGAAAAGAAAAAAAAAACAAACTCAGAAATGGCGGTTACTGTTAGTGTTCCCAGTCATTCCTCAACACTCTACTTTTCTTTCTCTATAAACAAAAGGCAACTCCTTATTTCTTTCTTTCTTCCGATTGGTAATAATTTCTGTAACGATTTACGAGTTCTTTCACGGTTGATTGATGTAGGATGATTTTTCTTCTTTTTGTGATTGTGGTTATTTATTTGATTTAACAGTTGCGAGTTATCGCCTGTGGAATTCGATTTTGTGACGTTAATTAATTTATTAAAATCCTAATCGGATGATGTATTAATTCCGATAACGTGGTGGTCTAATCCAGCCTTGTCAGATTATTTTTTTAATTTTATAATTTTTATTGATTTCCTTTTATATCCGATTCGAATTGAACCTAGTAAGATAGGAAAGCTATCGCTATTGATTGTGAAATCAGAAAATTCGGTATGAAATAAATGGATATGAATTGGGAATTAGGAATTAGGAAAGGGTGTTGATTGCGGTTTGAATTGAATGTGTGACAGTGTTGTTGCGGAGGAGAGGTTTTTGAGGCGGCATGGGGAGTAGGGTTAAGCAGGGCAGGAGATTGCAGAAGATGATGAAGTGTCTTTGTGTGAGGGAGCCGGTGAAAGGAGAGGATGAAACGATTCCTTCCTCGGAATCTCTTGGAATCAGGGAATTTTATTCTTCAACGGCGAGTGGGCGTTCTGGCCTCGATGGAGAAATAGAGATGTTGGGGTCTGATTCTGGTAAAATAGACGAAACTGAATTGTCTTTGCGTGAGAGTGGCATCTTGGATAACGAGGTTGGTTTCTTCAAAAATCCCTTGCTTTCTTCATTTGATGATATCCTGAGTCATAACTTAGATTTTGATGTACTATACTTTGCTCTTGCTTACTTACTCCAGAGAGATCCAAGTCCTTTGATTCTTTGTTAAGTTATTCACAGATTATATCAACTTTCAGAATTTTCTGTGTGACTTTTATTTGTGGATAGTTGAGAGCCCTGAGTGTCTGTCTACTAACAGTATCTTAAAAATTATTTGTTCTCGTTTCATTTTATCATATGTGTGCTATGGAGAACCCTAGGTTTCTTTCAGTTCATGGCTGACGTATGTGGCTGTTTGATGATCTAATTTATTGGACTTGATGCGATCTTGTACATGCTTGTAGGAAGCCAGTGCTCTGTTAGGAAGAGATGAATATCATAAAGGGAATATAGAAGCTGCTTTACGTGTTTATGAGAAAATAAATATAGGCGCAGTGACTTCCAAGATGAAAATTTCCCTTGCCAAAAGCAGAGAACGCCCCAAAAAACATTCCTATTATTACGCTACTCCCCCAATGTCCATGTACACGGTTGGATTACTGTTGGAAGCAATTTTCCTAAAAGCGAAATGCTTACAGCTTCTAGGGAGGTTTAAAGGTACCCTCACTGCTTATTTATTCATGGATCTGCTCATTGTTCTATAGCTTAAAGGAACCTGTGGTTTTTCTTACATGTTTTCTTTTTGAACTTAAATTCCGCTCATTGAAAAGACTTTTTATGTCTCTCATGCATAGTTTCTTTTGCGTGCTTTTTGATTTTAAATTGACGTGCCTGCATTAGTCTTGTATCTGCTATGCATAGTGACCCTCTGGAATTTATTCTCATCACAATATAGTGGTTTTACCGATTTACTTAAACATTTTTTCACACTATCTACCTACCTTGGTCCATCCCTCGAATGGATAATTAATGGAGTGGTCAAGCACCCAGAAACTGGAATATTAAAACTTTAGGTTTTGCGGTGGGAGATTGAAGAAATTTGAACATTAAAGGTTTCGTTTTGTACAGGAAGATAAAGTGTTATCTAATTTATTTTCAATCTTCTTGCAGAATCTGCCCAAACTTGTAAAGTTATTCTGGACACAGTTGAATCTTCATTCCCTGAAGGCTTGCCTCAAAACTTCGGCAATGAAGGTAAATTGCAGGAGACTTTGAGTAAGGTAGTTGAGCTACTTCCAGATTTGTGGAAACTTGCTGATTCTTCCCGTGATGTTATTTTGTCTTACCGGCGCGCACTCCTACACAAATGGAATCTTGATGCAAAAACCATAGCAAGGATTCAGAAAGAATTTGTTGTTTTTCTTCTGTATAGTGGAGGGGAAGCAATCCCCTCGAATCTTCGTTCCCATATGGACAACTCTTTTGTACCTAGAAATAACTTAGAAGAGGCTATACTCCTTCTAATGATTTTGCTAAGAAAAATTACTCTAAAAAAACTTGAGTGGGATCCATCAATTTTGGATCACCTTGCATTTGCTCTATCTGTTTCAGGGGATTTGACAGCTTTAGCCAATCAATGGGAAGAATTACTCCCTGGGACTGTCAATCGTAGAGAAAGGTACCAGGCCTTATCTCTCTGTTATTATGGAGCAGGTAAAGACTTGGTAGCATTGAATCTTCTTAGAAAATTGTTGAGTAAAGAGGACCCGACACATGTTCCCTCTTTGTTAATTGCTTCTAAGATTTGTTGTGAGAACCCTGATCTTGCAAAAGATGGGGCAAGCTTAGCTCGCAAGGTGCTTGAGAACTTGGATGGAAGATGTAATCAGTTGGAAGGTCTTTCTAGTTGTTTACTTGGTGTTTCACTTTCAACACACTCAAAATTTTGCATTTCTAATTCTGAGAGGGTTGAGAGACAATCCGAGGCACTTCATTCTCTGGAAACTGCACACAAAGTGACTGGAATGAGTAACCCCCTTGTAATATACAGTTTGAGTTTAGAATATGCAGAGCAAAGGAAGTTGGAAGCGGCACTTCATTATGCAAAGTGCTTTCTAAACTTGGAAGCTGGGTCTAGTGTTAAAGGGTGGTTATTGTTAGCCCGAATATTATCAGCTCAAAAACAGTTTTTAGATGCCGAATCTATCCTCAATGAGGCCTTGGATCAGACTGGAATATGGGATCAAGGAGAGTTACTGCGAACAAAAGCTAAACTACAAATAGCACAGGGCCAGTTAAAAACTGCCATTGAAACATATACCCACCTTCTTGCTATTCTCCTAGTTCAGAGAAAGACGTTTGGTTCAAGGAAGACGCTATATAAGGTTTGTTGGATGTAACGCTGATTAATTTATAGTAGAGTTCAAATTGCCAGTTGAGTTTTTTTTTTTTTTTTTTTTTTTTTTGCTTTCTTTTTAACTCTTTTTTCTCATGCTTTTTTTGTAACAGGACTACATAGATCATGCTAGGAACATGGAAATAGAAATATGGCATGATCTTGCGTATGTGTACATAAGTCTGTCACGATGGCATGATGCAGAGGTGTGTCTTTCGAAATCTAAGGCCATCAAACTATACTCTGCTACTAGATGTCATGCAATAGGTAATTAATATGGTTTATCTTTGAGTTCATGAATTGTGGAAAGGACAAAAATGGTTTATAATCACTGGGAAAAATGAAAAATATTATTGTCTGAATTCTAAATAGCACCTTTTGGCTATAGTTAGTTAGTTGTATAGTAAGTTAGTGTTAGGAATCCAAGTGTGAGTCTAAGTCCCACATTGACCAGTATTGAGAAAGTAGAGCACCATATAAGGATCAAGGCCCATAAACCCATTGCCTTAAGGTTTTGGGTTGAGAGTGGTGTCAGTGTC
>Ga0214544_1002514_pt1 | contig 38568 bp, 21 predicted proteins | sample CNSS3metaG_FD_160074 | JGI IMG/M metagenome (GOLD analysis project Ga0214544, IMG submission 160074) | Root nodule microbial communities from cowpea collected in UCLA plant growth center, Los Angeles, California, USA - CNSS3 | ecosystem: Host-associated > Plants > Roots > Nodule | place: USA...
CAAACTCGCGAGTTTTCAGCGAGTTCGCGAGTTCAAAAGGGGAAAAAATTGGAAATCGAAACGGGGTCGAGTGGTTGTCGCGAGTCGTTCTGTGGCCATCGCAACCCCTTTCATGGCCGTCGCGACCTGTTCCGTGGCCATCGCGACCTGTCCTATGGCCATCGCGAGCACTTCTGCAGCCATCAACAACCGTCGAGCAGTTCTGTAGCCTTCGTCCTTGCTCGTGAGTAGTTTTGCGGCCTTCGCACTCCCCATCGACCACTCTCCTACCGTCATCCTTGCTCGCTTTGCCGTCGCGGTGGGTGGCCGTCGACAACCATCCCGCTGTTACGTGTTCTCAATAGAGCGAGGTTCACGAGTGTGGTTCCTAGGTTTGGGTGTTCTATTGGCAGATGTTATTCACTTATTCCCAGCTGCAGTGCACTGTTTAAGTGTTTGAATTTATTTCAGCTTTGGGTCGAACACAGTCACACTTACACTGCACCATTGAATGATATTTTTTTATTCGTTAATTTTGTAGTGAAAATTTAGACCATTATGTCTGAAAATGCACATGTTTTATCAAGAAGGTGATGAAGATGATGATATCATTAGAGGATTAGACAGATATTTGAATCTATGATTTACGGTATTTGTATGAATTTATTTATTTTAAATACTTTTAAGCTATATAATTTTATGGACCTATTTGAATTAAGATATTATTTATATAATTTTTTTTTCATGTGAAGTAAACTCTTACGAGTTTACGATTCGAGTTTACTGGACTCTCACGAGTTTACGTAAACTCTCGAGTTTGACAACCTTGGTCACAGATAATGCAGCCAACTAGTCAAATGTTGATGACAAAGAGATGCAGGCTATATTGGACAATGTTGTTACACATTGTGTTGACTTGATGTTCGAGGACTATGAGCGAAGATCCCCATTAATGAGAAGACAATTCCAAAAGGTAAAAAAATTACTACCTTTATCTATTTGAGATCTTCTCTAATTTTTCTACTATAATATTTCACGAAAGGAAGAGATTTAGTGAGGTCGGGTATTACTCATTTCGCTACATCGTACCTGACTTTAGGATGATTAGAATGTCTACTAGCAATAAGTGGATGTCTACCAAGTTTTCTAAAACCATTTATGGTAAAATTGTTGAAGATGTTGTTTTAGAAAAGGAATTTAGGAAAAATATAATAACTTGTTTGAAGGGTGGATTGCCTTAAATTGAAGTGGAAGTCTACAAAGTTTTCTAAAACCACTGATGGTAAAATTGTTGAAGATGTTGTTTTAGAAAAGGAATTTTGGAAGAATATAATAACTTGTTTGAAGGGTGCATTGCCTTAAATTGAAGTGCTTTGGTTGGTTGATTCGGATCAAAAGTTAGCCATGGGACTCATTTATGAAGCAAGGGACCAAGCAAAGGAGAAGATTCAAAAGGCTTTCAATGCTGTCAAAAAAAAGGTATTAGTCATCTAACTATCTATATTCTTTTGTTAATGGAAAACAAAAAACTAACTCAATGCAATGTATTTTGGTTAGTTATTTGCCTTTATGGAACATCATTGATGAAAGGTGGGACAAGCAACTCCATAGGCCCCTGCATGCTGCTAGCTATTTTTTTAACCCTCAAATGCATTATCGTCCCAGATTTAAAGCAGATTTGGAAGTGAAACATGGTTTGATGGAATGTATAACTAGGATGGTGGAGGATGAGGATGAACAAACTCTCATTGATGTTTAAATTGATGATTTCATAAAACAAGCAAAATGTTTTGGTTGTCCCTTGGCTACTAGGTCAATTAATTTAAAGACTCAAGCAGATTGGTAGGAGTCTTATGGTGATGAGTATCCTAAACTCCAAAAATTTGCCATTCATGTATTGAGCTTGACATGTAGCTCCTCTGGATATGAGCGTAATTGGAGTTCCTTTGAGACGGTAAGTTGATGTTAGAATATATCTATAATAAATTCCTAGTCTAGTGCTTGCTTGCTTATCATATTTGACTTTGCATTTTTTTAGGTCCATACAAAGAAAAGAAATAGGCTAAAGCAAAGCACAATGATTGATGTTGTTTTTGTTATGGCCAATTCAAAATTAGTAAAGAAGAAACAAACAAGAAAACCAGCTCAAATTAACATTGATGATTGTTCATCTGATGAAGAGTGGATTATGGAAGATGAGCATGAGCAAAATGAAGCATTGGATTTGGATGAAAACTTGATTCCACTTGAAGAGGATGAAACTTTACATAGTCAAGACTTAGATATGGATGATTTGAGTGGTCTAGGAGATGGAAATGATGGAGTTGAAGGTCTCTCTGAAATATTAATTTAACTTAGAAGAATATGAATTTAACTTAGAAGATTATTTAGTTTAGATGAATTATTATGTTGTTACTCCTATATAGCTAGGATGTTGTGTTTGCACCTAATGATGTACTCTTTTATTTCATCTATTATGAAGTTTAGTTATGAATTTTGAGTGATAATGAAATTTGTAGAATCTTATGATCCGAGTTACGATCTTCCGATTTACGAAATCCATATTGAGTCTAAGGGTCTATTAGACGTAGGGAAGGTATTAACACCTCACGCACCCACCCGAATGTGATATCTTTAATTAAAAAAGCAAAAATGATGTGGATTTCAAAATGCTTAAATTTCCCTAAAAATAATAAGAAAGTAACCCTCTAAAGAAACCAAAATAGTTTTTAGGTTTTAGGGGGGTCCAACAAGGATAATTCTCGCTCCTATATATCTCTATTGTATAGGGTTACATAGTTCTTTTTTCATGTAATTCTTTTTTTCGTAAAAGTTTGAGTGAAAATGTTGATATTTAATGTTTGAAAATAGTATATACTTTTTAAAGTTTTTAAGAGAAGAAAAAAGGTATGAATACTAGGATGAAGCGAACTGTCACACAAATACTCATATCTTTATTGTGGGCATGTCAAGAGCAGACCGCCATACAAACACCCAAAAGGGCTCATCTTTAGACATTTTGGTAAAAGAGTCAAATACCACACGATGCGGATGACCATACAAATATTTAGACCTTAATTGATAGGATGTCAGATGACAGACGACCAAACAAACATCCTTAAAAAATTGTCTTTACAAATTTTGATAGAAGAGTCTAATACCAAATGATGCAGACGACCTTAAAGGTATCCAAAACATTTTAAAAAGTATAAGTATGAAATTAAAAAATATAAATAAATAAATGAGAAAAGAAATGTTGGACTTAATATACTAGTAAATTTATAGACAAACCTCAAACCATATAGAATAAGGAAATTAACAAAACTAGAGCCTAGTGAATGTTTGTCACTATGGCCCAGTTCTGCGGATCCCAATTGTTGGATTTAACAAATTTTCAACCACAAACCCATCATTAAATTATCAAAGGAAAAAAAAAACACGAGCTCACCCCTAATATAATCAAATTCATTGCTCCATACAAGCATCAATTATGAGTACCAATCTTAATCACAAAGCCACACACCCCTACTTCAATTTATTATATGAGTACCTTGCCAATTTTACATACACTCAACAATGAGTTCAAAATTCAGAAACAATACCCATAAAACTCAAGAAAATTCAGGACAAACAATGAATTTATATCCCAATATCTTATGACACTTAAATATTTCTACAATTAAGCATTTTAAACGAAATTTAAACTACCACGAATCAAAATTTAACTCATTATTCACTTGCTCATAATCTTCATTAGATTTCATAAACATAATCAAATACTGCATAAACTCAGATTCAAACCAAAATTGTAAACTAAAAACCCCAAAATTGCCATCCTTAAACTATGAATTCAATTACCTTTAGATCCAAATAAGTCAGAAATGATAAAATAGTTATAGACTCAAATTAAAATATAGGTACCGCCAGCCACTGTAAAAACATACCCTTATTCATTATTGGTATACAAATTTGGAACCTAAATGGAGTGCATCCTAATACAAAATACCTACTCAAATTTGGAATGAATTCATGTTCAATATTGCAAATTAAAAGTCCAAAGGATAGAGTGAAGCCAAACAAATTAAATATCAAATGTTAAAACAGATTGTAAACTTCACATACACAAGAAACTCAAACTAATCCGACTCAAACCATGGATAAGTTCTCTAAACAGAAACAGCATCAGGTGCCTTACTCTCTGCCTAATCAAAATGTTGAACCAGTCATTATACACTGCAGCATTGACTCCAACATTACAATTATATTGAACATCCACAAATAGTTCCTTCGAAACATACGAAGGAACCAAAGAAACTAGCAGCCAATACATCATCAACACCTCATCTAATCATACACCAATTTCGTGGCACAAAAGAGATTGCATCAAAAACTCAAACCAGAATCGCATTGAAACAAAACCAATAACCATCAGAAAACTCATGCCGAAACACGAACCAAAACACCAATCCAGCACATCTAAACCCCAAACAGAATCAATTTTAAACTCAAAATCATAAAGGGCACACATAGGTTATACGATTTTCAACAAAAAATGCCCACTCCAAGCTAATCAGTAACCTTAGCCTCACAAATTGGCCTCAACAGCTCATAATAATATTCAACCAAACCGTTATCAATTTCAGAATGAAACCCCAAATTCAAGCAATGAATCCAAAAGCATAACGAAACAGGGAACGACGGGAAGAGAGTGAAAAGAAAAAACCTCAGCGGCGCCAACTACGGGAGATTAGGACGCAAGTTGGAGACGATTCCAGGGATGCGCCGCGACGACGACTCCAATGGCTATCGTGATGACAAAAAGCGGCGCTGAAGGTTTTCCAACTATGATCACGAACTGGCGGCGAGTGCGACTCTGCCCCGTTTCAACGAGAACGCAAGCACTCTCGTTGGTAGCGTCTCCTCTCCTTCGTAGTGTGTATCGATGTGTGTGTTCGTTCCAGTGTTGGAAGATGACGGCCGTTGTGCGTGCTGGTTATAAGAGTGAGGATGAAGATTGGTAGTGAAATTTTCTGTGTGTGGGTTCGAGAGGAAGAAAATTGTTGTGGGTTCGAGAGGAAGAAAATTGTTGTGGGTTTTTTTCGCTCAGCACCCTCTGTATCGTGGGAGTAGTGCGTTAGGGTTGAGTGAATGGTCTCCTGTTTTTGGGTCCAGTGTGTAAAAAACGCGAGTCAAATTCCCCCATCCCCGTCTGCGCGAGAGTCTGTTAGGGTTTAAGATGAAAGCAGATGTTATGCGGCGCTGAGGGTTTTGGAGGGTGGAAAGTAGAAAATTAGGGGTGACATTTAGCAAAGTTGAGGATTGTGCCTTTGGAAAGAAGAAAATGGGTTGTAAGAATAGAAAAAATAGGTGTGCTAATGTAAACATGGGTTAATATCATTTTTTAACAAAAGTTTGAACAAAAAATAAGTTTAAAATGATTTTTTTCTATAATTTTAATTAATTTTTTTCACATTTTTTAATTTTTCGTTTCAAAAACTTTATTTCATCCATCTTTATTTATCTATTATTTATTTATTACTTTTTTGAATTTTGAAAATAAATTTTATTCAACTCGACAAGATCATGTGTTCATAGTTGTCCATCTTTTACTTAATTTTGTTAGATAATATGAAATTGTGGCTTTCCATATTATAATATTAAAAGATAGTTAAAGATAAAGACATTAATTTTGTTCGGATTTTAAAGATAAAGAGGAAAAACAATTCAAGCATATACGATAATTTTACGAAGAGATCGAGAAAGGAAAAAACAAATTTAACCATTACCTAGGATAGGGTTTTATCAAAAGAGAAAGAAGAAAATCAATGATCATTTTGAAAGATGGACTACACCAATCTTGAGGAGTAGGTCTAAATCTAAAAAGAACCGGTCAAAAACTTTTCTTTTTTTGAAATTCTAAAAACTTTGAAATATGGATTAGACCAATCTTGAGGAGAGAGTCTATATCAATAGGATTCAGCGACTATTACCATGTAGAGAGACTTGATATGAAGACTTTATCTTTTTGAAATTTTGATTTTCTGATAAACGGATTAGATCAATCTCGAGAATAAGATATATATCCAAAAGATTCGGCGATCATTACCAAATAAAGGGTCCCGATCTGGAATCTTTATCTTTTTGAAAATTTGATTTTTTGAAAAATGGATTAGGCCAATCCTGAGGAGAGGATTTATATCCATAGGATTCAGTGACCAATACATGTAAAGGGTCTCGATCTGAAAACTTTATCTTTTTGAAATTTTAATTTTCTGAAAAATAGATTAGACAAATCCTGAGGAGACAATGATAACCATTACCAAGTAATCCAAAACTTTATTTTTTTTTAAATTTGATTTTCTGAATAACGAATTATACCAATCTTAAGGAGAGTGTCTACATCCAAAATGCTTCGACGACCATTACCAAATAGTGGATCTCGCTCATAAACTTATCTTTCTACGAAAATTTGAAAATGTGATGAGTATCAAATCAAGTCATTGTATAAACTATACACAAATAATATAAAATAACAATAAAATGTATATGTGATTTTCTTTTATCCAAGTTCACTAAATAAAATAATATTTATTTTTACTTTATTTTTATATTTTTTGAATTATAAAATAATGATAAAATAAGAATCAAAGCAATAATTTTAAAGAATTAAATATATATGGATTAGAATGTTATAAACACATTAATAAAATAAATTATAGATTAATATAAGAACTTGTGCAAAACTGGAGATAAATGAAATGAAATGAATAAATAGGAACAATACGTAACTGAAGATAAATTACTAAAATAAATAAACAGGACCAATGCATAATTGGAGATAAACATGACTAATGCATAACTTGAGATCGATTAAATAAAATAAATAAATAAATAGGACTGGTGCATAACTGGAGATCAATTAAATGAAATAATTAAACAAGAACAGTGCGTAACTAGAGATAAATTAAAAGAAATAAGTGAACAGGATCAATGCATAACTTGAGATAAAATTAAATGAAATAAATAAACAAGATCATTACATAATTGGAGATAAAATTAAATGAAATAAATAAACAAGACGAGTGCATAACTGAGGATAAAATTAAATGAAATAAATAAACAGGACCAATACATAAATATTAATAATGTACTGGAAAACAAATGAAAATAAGTTAAATAGAGGTAAATATATAAATAAATAAAAGATTAATATAACATACATGAGTTTATCAATATTAACATAGAAAAGGCTTAACCTCACTCCCCCCTTACCTTTAATTTTTGAAGGGGCACATTAGCAATATTTTAAGAGGACTAGAATCTCTTCGAATCTTTTGTTCCAAACTTTCTCACTCTTTCTCTCTCTATATTTTCTCCGTTTCTCTCCCTTATTTCTTTCTTTCTTTCTTTGTCACCTTTCTCACGTAACTTTTATCTTTTTTCCACATTCTCCCCCATTTCACCTATATTTATGATGGAGACGAGACAATGAGCAAGGGCAAGGATCCACTTGAAAAATTGGAGGACTTATACAAGGGCTAGAGCAAGGAAAGCAAAAGAAGCTCTACAGCAAGTGTTGTCCATATTATTTGAATACAAACCCAAGTTTCAAGGAGAAAAGACCAAAGCTATGAATTGCATCATAGCCTAAGTGGAGAAAGATTAATATACCAATTTGTTGCAATTTATTTTATTTAAATAAGGGCCCAATGCTTTGTAAAATTGGTTGACCAAATTATGTTTTGGCTTAACCAATTAATGAGCTTTAGTTTTGCTTTATTTTCAAGTTGTAATAGGGCATATTTGCCAACTTAAGAATCAACCTTTGGGAGACTAATAGGATGAATAGTTAAATGCTTTTGGGGTGACTTTTGGGCTGCCAAATTTGTAGTTACAAGCAGCCATTAAGTAGTTGAATCATTAATAGCTTAAGTGAGATGTAATTGCAATTTATGGGTCTTTTGTAATTCCAGTGGTTAAAGCTTCTATATAAGCTAAACCATTCTATTAATGAAAACAAGTTTAGTATTATTCAGAAAATTAAAGTTTATCTCTTTTATTTTAGTAAGAGTGATTCTCCTAAGTTCTTGAGTGATTCAAAAACCTTTGGCTATATCAAAGGACTTTTACCTCCTTTGTGTGTTGCTTCCCTTGGAAAGAATGATTCTATCCTTCCACCTTTCATATTTACATCTTCTTTCACCCGGAATCAAAAACTCACTTTTGTCCAGATTTATCTTCTAGTCATAACTATCATAACCTCGTTTTGGAATCACGTCAATTAGAGTTCTATCACCCATGATATTGACGATTTGACAATACTGGCCAAATTGGAACTTCCACCTCTTTCTAATCCACCTTTTCACTAACATTCCAAGTTTCCAACAAGGTTCTAATCCTAAAGATCCTAAGTCAGTCCATGTGCAAATGAGGAACACTTCATTTGGTATCATGGAGAAGATCATAACATGAGCGACATATTTGGATTCCTATATACCCACTTGTGTGGTACTTCATTGTGCGATATATATATATATATATATATATATATATATATATGATCCATTTGTATAGATATCATCATCTACATCCAAAAAGTTGTATGCTTTGTAAGAAGCTTAAGAGCCAGGTTAAGCCAAAGTGCAAGGATTCATACATGATTGCATGATCACATTTGCCTTAAATGCACATTATTCCTTTTTATCTCCTTATCTTCTTTCTTTTTCTCTTTCACTCCATTCTTTTATAAGCAAACCATGTGCACACTTATGATAATGATTGAGGCATGCTTTAGGATCGTCATGTGGATTTTAGAGCAATTGATAGAATTATGCTTAGGACCTTCAAAGAGATCTCTCGGATGTAGAATATGAACTCCTTTTATAATTTTTGTAATGTCTTTGTTTGGGCTTTATCGAATCTTTAGTTGTGTTGGACTTTTTGGTGTTTTGGCCTATAGTATATAAGCCCTTATGAAACACTTTGTATTCAGATTTGAGTGTTTTATGAAGCAATGAGTTTTCTCTCAAGTCTCGAGGTTCTCTTTAGAACTACCGGTCTTTATCTTTGACTCTATGATTCAATGGAGAATCTTTCTCACTTATCTTGGAACCTCCTCCAAGTGACATGATTCCCTCCCGTTCCGCAAAACCCCCAATCGAAGTCCTTCATTTACCCATCTTCGTTCAAGACGAAATTCACCCCAAAATCCAACAACCTCCTTCCCTCGCTTAAGCGACATAGCATTTGATGTGGTGAGATTTGGCCTTGAATTAAAGAATCCAATAACATTTTGATGGTTGAAGCGGTGGACATGTGGAGACTTGCATATGATGCAATCAGCAACACCTAGTGAATTGTGGAAACCAATTTGTGTAGTAGAAATACGTTAGGCAACAGCTGAACAGGAACGTGTTTGGTTTGAATTCATCAAAAGGCTGCAGAATTGATGCTTCATGCTTTATAGCAATGTGCCTTAGTCATTTTGGTGTAGAAATTTCACTTGAGTATCTAGTTTAAGCGGTATTTTTTTGATTGGCTCCTTTTCGGTGCAAATTGGTAGTGGTTCTGACATAGTCTGATCCATTCGGTGGCAGTCTTTTTAAGCAATTTGGTGCAGTAGTTTGCGGTAGAATAGGTGGCGTTTGGAAACTTTATGGTGTAGGTTTATGAAATTAAGGTCTAGTGAGAGTTTTGCATGCGGCTATGGGCCTTGGATGCATTCTTACCCGTTTCCTTAGCATGACATGATTTAGAAATTGGATGGAAAGAGCTTGGTTTTGTGTAGCTTGTTCTTTAAGAAGCTAGTTCATCCAATAGGCTAGTTGTTCATTTCCTAAGCTACAATTTTGGAACGTGTTAGTGTAGCCACAAGTCTGTTTTGACTGACAGCGCATTTGTTGATTCAGTGGAAGTTGGAGACGTGTTAGTGCAGATTGCTTGAACAACTTGAATAACAACCAAATATTTCCATCTGCGATCATTAGATTCAATTGACAACAACCATATTTGATTTAAGCATTTTGGCGGTAGCTGGCCCGCTTTTGGCAGCAACCAAACCTTTTTTCAGTGTGTTGTTATGGTGATATTTTGCTACTATTTTTATTCATGTTGATCATAGTTGTTTGGACTACTATTTTAAGTGCTAATTGGTGTTGTCTTAGGTGATAATAGAGGTGTTTTTCAACTACTGTTTTGGGGCGTGTTTTGGCTGGTTTTGACAACACATGTGAGACGGTCTTTGTTGATGTTTTACTACTAATAGAGGTGTCTTGAGGGCTGTTGTTGATGCTACTATGATTGCTCTCCATGGTGCATATGGTACTTATTCTTGTCAATATAAGTCATTTTCTTGAATTCCTAACTTTGTTTGAGTCTTTTGTCGATCATTTCTCTTTGAGTTGATTTTCCCTTGGATTGTTGTGTTGTGGGACATTGTACCTTTTTTGGAAGTATTGCTTGTGGAAGTTTGAATTAATCATCATAGTTTAGCTTGAGTAATTTGTTTCACATTTCTAGTAGTAATTCTAAATACACTGTTTAGACTACTCGTGTCTTTTAAAGTGCTTTTCTCGTTGTCAGGGTCTTAGTTTGTAACATATTTACTCCCTTTGGTTTATCCATTTCTTAAGTTGATGCTTTTTAGTTTGTCTTCAAATTTCCTTGGTTTTGTCTTAGAGTTTTCCTTTCCTTGGCCTCATGAGTTGAGCTTAGATTCGTTACATATTTCACTTTGATGTTGATTTCTTGATGGGTTGATTGGAGATTCTTTGAAGAACTAAACAGGAACTTGAGAGCGAGTGAATACATTGTGAGAGTGAAACACAAGTGGAATTGAGTGTAAACACGCAAGTGGTGATGCCCATTTGATAATTTTATCTACATTACTTATGCTAACCACATATTGTGTGTTTTTGCTAGTTCTTGTTTCCTCTCTTTCATTGTAGGAATTAACATTTTTTAGCACTCCACATTGTTCCATACATGTTCGACCTTGATAGAGGATATCAACTTCATTGTGTCCAAAATTATTAGGCTAAATAACAAACTTGGGGAACTTAGAAGGGAGCACAAACATGATAGAAGATCATTGCCAAGTGACAAAACAAGTGTTATTAGGTGCACCAAGTATGAAGGATATGGACACAAAAATTATAAATGTCCTAATTGGAACGCTAAGTACATCACTCTTCATGAACTCCAAGATTACATTGTATACTTGAAAGAGGTGAAAAGAAGTGTTAGACAAAAGCTCGAAGTTTAACAAGAGCAACAAGCACAAAGGGAGAGAGAAAATACGAAAAGAGCATTAAAGGAAATGTGGGAAAAAGCAACACAAGAGAGAGAAAATGTGGAAAGAGCATTAAAAGAAATGTAGGAAAATTCAAGACAAGAGAGAGAACTAAACGAGAGAAAAGAGCAATAGCTAAGAGATAGAAAAGAGCAAGAGCTAAGAGAACAAAAGAAGAAAAAATAAATAGAAAGAAAAGAGACATAATGAGAGAAAGAGAACAAAAGATGAAAGAACTCAAATAAAAAAAAGGGAGAGAAAGAGTAAAAGAGCGAGAAAAGAACATTGTGTAAACATGTGCTCTTTTACTAGTAACTAGTGAAAGCATATGCGGTATGTATGTGCATGAATGTTTCCTTTTTTTAAATTTTTATATAAATGGTTTTTTAAATTTATTATAAATATTTTTTATTTATTTTGTAGATAACTTTTTTTTATTAAAAATACTTATTTTAGTATAAAAATTAATAATTTAAAATAAAAAAATAAATGAATGAAACAATTAAATCTTCAAAAATTTACTTAAAAGGTAAAAATAGTTAAATAATTATTTTAATTAGAAAACATATTATTTTTTGAAGGGTAAAACTTAGAATATAAATATTGGTACCAAAATGTGGTATCCTTTTATATATAGGTATATATTTATTTATTTCGTAGATAATTTTTTTTTATTAAAGACTAATGAAAACATAGACATTGTTGTAACATCCCTACTTTTAATAAACTGTATTATTTATTTTAAATAAAATAGTTAAAAAATTTTCTATTTTTACTAATGTTTCGTATTTTATTATGATGTAGTTTAAACATTAAAAATATATTTTATCATTATTGTAGTTTTTACTTATTGAAAATAATAATAAGAAGAAAACAAAACTAATAAAATATGTATATATATATAGATATTAAAAAAAATTAGGTTAAAATATATTAATTAAAATATTATTAAATAGGTGTGTGTATTAAAAAAATGAAGAATCTTCTAAAGATATAAGAAGATAAGAAGAAGAAAAAAATAGAAAAAAAAAAAGAAAACGGAAAAAAAGGAAGATAAGCTAAAGAAATAAACATTATCTCTTCATTAATGGAAGGAATGATGATTTGGAAAAAATGAGCACATGCATGGCTTATATATATAGATATGAAATGAGGGAAAAAGTTATCTAAGGAAGTGAGAAAGAAAGGAGAGAGAGAAAGAAAAGGAGAGAAAGAAAGAAAAGAGAGAGAAAGTTTAGAACAAAATATTCAAAGAGATCCTAGTCCACTTCAAATATTTTTAGTGTGTCATTCAATAAACAAGGTAAGAGGAAGTGAGATTAAACTTTTTTTTTATATTAATCTTGATAAACTCATTTAACTTATTTTCATTTATTATCCTATTATATTCATTTAATTTGTCTCTAGCTTTATTTTATTTAATTTATCTTCAGTTACGTACCAGTCTTGTTTATTTATTTGATTTTATTTATATCTAGTTATGTACTCGTCCTGTTTATTTAATTTATTTAATTTATCTCTAATTATGTACTGGTTTTGTTTATTTATTTTATTTAATTTATCTCCAATTATATACTACTTTTGGTTATTTATTTTATTTAAGTTATCTCTAGTTATATATTGATCCTATTTATTTATTTAATTTCATTTATCTCCAGTTATGCTCTCGTCCTACTTATTTATTTAAGGGTTAATTATGTTTTTCGTCTCTCTACTATTATCATTTTTTGGAAATGGTCCCTCCCGCAAACGTTAAACCATTTTGGTCCTTATGATTTTGAAAGTAATGATTTTAGTCCCTAATTTGTGAACGACGTTAAGTCTGTGACTTCGTGGCAAACGACGTTCCAACTAGGTTCGTCATTTGCAAACACAGGGTTATTAAGATGAAGACACGTGTTAAATGAAATAAATTTTTTCTTTATTTAATTAATTAATTTATATAATATTATATAATATATTAGAAAGAAGTTTTTAACGTGTGTTTTTCATTTTAGAGGGTGCAAACGTAAGCTTTGTGAATGCATCGAAGAGAAAGAGTTTCGAAGAGAGATCAGGAGGTTCATTTGAGGTTCATTTGAAGCTTTGTGCTAAAAATTTGTTCATTAACATAAGGTAGGTTCATTTGAGTATTTGGGAATTTTTTGTGTTTTAGGGTTTATAAATGAGGAGGAGTACTGGGTCGAATGGTGGTCTGTTGTCATCGTCTTTTTCTGCGCAAGTGGGATCTTCTCAATTTAGAAGAAAAGTTTGTTGTTGTGGCGACTAATTACTGCTTCTTAAAGCAACTACTACAAAGAATAATGCCAGATTTTTCTTCAGGTGTCGAAATTGGGCAGTACGTATATTTTTTTTATGGTGTTTAGATTCGTTAATTTGTTTGTGGGGATGTCTTAATTTTGTTAAATTTGTTACTTTGTATTGTAGTATGAATCTCATTATAACTATTTTCGATGGGCTGATGCGGTGGAACCTGAAGTAGAAGGAAAGCCTGAAGGAAGAAGGAGAGAATGAAAATTTAAGTGGCAGTGAGACAATGATACTTCAGTTGGTGCAGAAGAATGCCAAACTAAAGAAGAAGTCTTAATTTTACTGTCATACTTTGTGTTTTATTTCTATTAAAGGCAAATTGTAAGGAGTAAGGTTGTTAGCAATTGGTCATTTGGCAGGAAGTTAGGAATTTTTCATTTCACTGTTATGAACTGCAGAATCTGGAATTGTGAATTTAAGTTTGTTAAGCAAATTTAAGTTTTTTCCCTACTCCCTTCTTTAAGTTGAACTTTAAGCAAGTTAAGTTTCTGGTATTGTGTACTTAAATCATGAATCAAGTATAGTTGATGGCATTTGGACTAATATCGAAATTATACTTGAACACTGAAACGTAATCTGAGTGTGATCTATAAATAGCAATACCTAATAAACGAATAGTGTAAATATATGCACTATGAAAATTTGTAATTTTTCTCCTGTTGTGCAAAGCTGTTTTAACATAGACTACTGAAAAAGCAAGGCCAAGTATTGTTCCAAAAGTTTATCAAACATCAATTTATAACCTGGCCATGAATGATAAAGTTGTATTCTATCCCAAGTGTAATCAAGCATCATGAAGCAAAAAATACATTTTAATAGCGCATGAAATAAGTAGCATCACATATAATATTCAAAATAGTGATCCAAGTGGTCCAAGTGGTCTGTTTCGGTCTCCTAAAGCTAAAACAACAACAACTGGAAAGTTTATCACAGTTAACAACAAAAAATACATTTAAATCAAAATATCCATGTGACAACCACTACATAACACAACTCCCAATATTGTTCACATGGGTTGTCCAGTTAGTGGGTTGCTTGAACTTGCTTGTGAACCTAAAGTAGGTGCGCCGCTTGGGGGCTTGGATGACCTTCCTCCCTTCTTATTAGTTGTCCTTCTTGTGGTGGTAGCAGATCTTAGGTTCGTCTTCCTCCCGGATGCATTGGCAATGGTAGTGGTAGTTGCAGTTGTTGCAGACTTCTTCTTTTTCTGTTTTCCCTGTTAAGAACATGCACTCATTAGCTCCAACTTTGTAATTATATCAGATATGATTTCATTATGATAAACAATATTTACCTTGTTGGTTTTCCCTGCTTGTAACTTCTGATGTTGTGATCAAATTGTCAACAGTTACTACACTTCATTCTAAGATGCTTCTTCCTCAACCTAGAGTGACTGACATCCTCATCAGGTTCTCTCCTTCTTAATTTTCGTGGCCTTCCAAGAGGAGTCTTAAATGTTGGGGGTAGGATTTGTAGTGCATTACTTTTAGGCCATAATTGTTGGCTATTAATGGGTGAAATTTGTGACCCATAACAAGCTTCATAAGCCTCCCTTTTATAATATGCATGCACAAAATCAGAGGGTTGTTATACTCTATAATTGATTGCAACCACGACATGTCTACATGGTATGCCAACTAAGTCCCAAAAGTAACAGGTGCAAGTGTGGTTTGTGAGGTTCACTATGAATTTATCCATTGTGAATCCTTGTGTAACTTCAAACTTACCATCTCTAGTCCAAACAATAAACCAATTTCCACTTTTCTCTATTTTCCTATCTAGCCTTTTGTTTGGTTTAGGCATGAGAACACTCGTATATGCACTTAATTTTTCTTGCAAATGTGCAAACCTACTCATCAAGTAAATCCTAATCCACCCCATCATTGTTATAATTGGTTTATCCCTAGCTAATATAATGCTATTAAATGACTATGATAAGTTGTTCATGAGGACATCACACCTGGAATATGCACTAAATGCATGCTTACACCAAGACTTACGTGGAATTGCATGTAACCATTCAACAACTTCTTGATTGACCTTTTTTAGCTTTTCCATATTTGCCTCCCAACCATGATAGTATGTGGCTTTAGCAGTTGCCATCATGAGATTCCTAATGACTATACCACCACCAAATCTCTTCTTGCAATTGCTGTATAAATACCTTAGACAAAAACGATACTCGACTCCATGCAATAGTTCATCAAATACTTGCATCAGACCTTGTAAAATGTACACATATAATAACTCAATAATATATATTATTTAATTGTTCACAATTAAGTACACGAATGTTATTTTACCTTTTGCTGATATGAAATAGATACCCATCGATTGGTTTGAATATCTCCAATGTCCTCCAACAATAATGTTAGGAACCATCTCCAAGTCTCCTTACACTCATTCTCCACAACAACAAATGCTAGTGGAAAATACTGGTTATTTGGATCCCTTGCTACAACAACTAATAGTTGGCCTCCATAGCTAGTCTTAAGGTGACATCCATCTACATCTATAAATGGTCTACAACCATTGACAAACCCTTTCTTGCACCCATCCAGACACAAATAGAAGGACCCAAACCGTGGCTACAATGTGGGTTGAGGTTGATTAATTTTAATCTTCATTGTTGTTTCAATAAACACTCTCCTCAGCTTTGCAGCATAATCATATATCAAACTGTATTGCTTTTGCCCATCTTCTTCAAGAATGTCCATTGCAATCTCTTTTGCTCTACAAGCCCTCTAGGGGGTTATTCCAATGATGTATGATCTTCGGACATCATCAATAATTTCATTCGCTGTCATTCTCCCAACATTTCTAAACTTATCAGCTACAATTTTGGAAACCCATTCCTTGTTTGCATTCTTGTTAACAAAAACTCTGCCACAATTATGGGTATCAAACAAGGTCTTGACTGAAAAGTCTGACTTCCTCCAACTTTGTTGCATAAAATTAGAAATCCACACTTCCTCTTGCAAATGGCCCTCACTCGGACATCATCATTCTTGGTAAATTTAACCTCTCTGTCATTCAACACAGAATGCTCCATCAGAGCTTGTTTAAACTATTTCAAGGAACAAAACTCCATCCCAAGTATGAATTTGAATTCCTTGCACATCTCTTTGCCCCTGAATATTGGGTATTTCCTCCCACCCTCCCCATCAACAATATCCATATCACTATCTAGCTCATCAGTGTTGTAGTTGGCATCTATTTCATGGTTATCAATTCTTTGTTGTGTGCTAGAAGTACCCAGACCTTCACTTTGGTTTGCCTCAACAGTACCCATACCTTCCTTTCTTGACTTCTTCCTATTTTTCCAGTCTTGTTTGAATTTTTCCACCTGTCTAAAACTTGAGAGAAATTCCCGCATGAAGTATTTTGCATCCCAAAACAATCATCATCATCTCTGTGTCTTTCATCCTCACTTTCATCCAATTCATCAGGTTCATCATCCCCTGAAAGAACACCAAATTCATCACCAGATTCAGCATCACCATTAGCAATGTCTTCTGTATTTTGCACCTCCTGAAAAACATCACCACCCCCTCTACTTCATTTGTCACACTGAAATTAGCACCAACATTTGCCTATTCTTCATTTACCCTACCACCATTAACAATCGCGTTTGCCTCTTCTTCATTTACCACACCACCATTAAAAGCAACATTTGCCTCTTCATCATTTACCCCACCACCATTGACAACAACATTTGCCTCTTCTTCATTTATCACACCACCATTAACAACAACAATTCCTTCTTCTTCATTTACCCCAACACCATTAACAACAACATTTGAATCTTCTTCTTTTACCCCACCACCATTCATTCCTTCAACAAGTTCAATGACTTAAGCAGAACTAACCAAATGATCCACATAAATCTCAACCTCCTCATTTATGTTTTCTGCGTATTTGGCCAACTCCAAAGCATGCTTATCTTCACATAATGGCCTTAGATCTCTATCCATTCTCCCTTTCTTAGGCTTCCACCACATATAAAGTTCTCCATCATACTTAAAATCCTTCTTTAGAATACCCAATGCTTCGAAGTAGGACCACATATCTAGATCTAGTCCACGCACTACATGCTCCCCTCCACCTTCGTAATGCAACATCCTTCCCCTAAATCTTTCAAACTTCCCCATGTGATGGAACACGACTAAAAAACCCATTTGTGCAATAACCAAAACAGAACCCTAAACCCATCAAAATCAACAAGAAATCAAAACTACACTAAAACACTCACTGGAAACTGGAAACACCCAATAAATTTCCCCCCCAAATCAAACGCAGCAAAACCCTAAATCAAAATAAAAAAGGAAAGAAAACACTTACCTCTATTTCCAGCCAATGTTGGTCTTGCAACCTCGTCGAGAAACTCAATCACGCACCACGCGAACAACTTCCACACTTACTCACACACCTTGTGTATTCCAATTTCACCACGCAATCGAAGGGTTTCGCTGACCAAATCTTTCTCCGACAACACTTTCACCACTCTCACTTAACACTTACGAACCAACATGTTGCTGCTGGTGCAAAATAAAAAGCACATGTTAAAATTTCTTTTTAATATATTATATAATATTATATAAATGAATTAATTAAATAAAGAAAATTTTTATTTCATTTAACACGTGTCTGCATCTTAATAACAATGTGTCTGCACATGACGAGCCTAGCTGGAACACCATTGCCACGAAGTCACAAACTTAACGTTGTTCACAAATTAGGGACTAAAATCATTACTTTCAAATCATGAGGACCAAAATGGTTTAATGTTTGCGGGATGGACCATTTCCAAAAAATGATAATAGTAGAGGGACAAAAAACATAATTAACCCTTTATTTAATTTAGTTTATCTCCAATTATGCAATAATCTTGTTTATTTATTTAATTTAATTTATCTCATGTTAGACATTGGTCCTGTTTATTTATTTTATTTAATTTATTTCCAGTTATCCATTGATCTTGTTTAATTTATATTTTTGTTATTATATTTATTTATAACATTTTAATCCTTATCTAGATATTTATTTAAAGTTCTTGCTTTGATTCTTATTTTATCATTATTTTATAATTAAAAAAAGTAAAAGTAAATATTATTTTATTCAGTGAGTTTGCTTAAAAGAAGATTACATGTACATTTTATTGTTATTTTATATTCTTTGTGTATAGTTTATACGATGACATGATTTGATAGTCATCACATTTCATGACCTTTGAAAATATCAAAGAGTATGTTAGTTAAATCTGGTTTCAATAAGTTGAGATCAAACCATTGTCAGAGTGTTTGTATTTTGGAAGTCATAGTTTGGTATACTGCGGGATGAAAGGCAAGAATCATGGTGGGGTCTAAGGAAGTTTACCAAGTAGGTGAATAACTAGATAGTTTAGAATAATGTGTTGGACTAGGATATTCATAGGCCAAACTTGGGACTATATGATACCTACTCAGCGTCGCCAATGTTAGGTAGTGAATATATATCTCTTTTATGGGCCGATAAATGGCTAATATTTTCGAGAAAGAAATAATTATGATTGTACCAATGTTCTATGAGAAATACTACACTACCTAATCACTTTCCAAAGTAACTTTTGATGTTCATAATGGATCATCAGAGGTGGAATAGGGATCCATATGTCTAGTATAACGATATTTAGTTTTGTGGTTGTAGGTCCAATTCTAGGCCCCAATGTTTGTATTGTTTGTTGAGTTTATTAAGATTGATATTCAAGGCTTATAAAAAACTCACTCGTTTCATATTTTTCTGTCATATGTACATGTTGCGTCAGTAGAAGGGGAACTTGCTCGATGAGAGTTGTTCGAAATATTATTGGTGGATCTTCTGAAGATTGACTCGTGGATAATTTATATTAATATCTAATGAGATATTAAAAATATAGATAATCTTCTATTATGATGTAAAACTCTTAATATTATACAAATACATATTTTTGTAATATGTCATGAACCATTACAGAGATGTATATATATTATATATATATATATATATATATATATATATATATATATATATATATATATATATGTTATTGTTAGTGTCCTCTCAAGGAAAATCTTATTGTAAAAAAAATTAATTCCATCTTTTTATCAAGTAATAATTATTTAATATAGTAATCGGGGCATCACAGTTGTCGCGTTTGTGTGTTCGCAAGTTTTAATTTTTGTAGAAATTTTAGTTAAGATCAATAATATTTATTTTTGAAATATATAATTAATTTTTAAAATAGTTGTCAAATAAAATAACTGTTAAAAACAAAAGAGATTTCTAAAATAACGGTTAAAAGTAAATTATTTATAAAATAATTAATTTGTAAAATAATAAGTAGAATTTAAAAAATAAAATATGTACACAAAAAAGATTTTTAAAATAACTGTTATATAATTTGAAGACAAATCACATTTACTTAACATTTAAAAATTAATTATATATTCTTCAAAATTAGACAAAAAAGTTAAAAAAAAAACTATTAAAAGACAAGAGAGATTTTTAAAATAAAAGAGAATATTCTAAATTATAGACTATAAATATATTGTCATAAATACTTACTTTTAGCTTAAAAATAATTAATTTAAAAGTAATATTAAATGAACCAAACAGTTATATAAAAAGACGGTTTAGAAATGGTAAAACAATTATTTTAAATTAAAAAACAATTATTTATTAAAAGATAAAATTAAAAATAGAGTTATAAACACCAACATAAAATATCTTTATTCATAAGTATAGAAATATATATATAAATTATGTATAAAATATCAATTGATTTTTAGAAACAACTTTCAGTTATGGTAACAAAGTTTTTGACTAATATGGTATTCTCGAGTATGTGTGAATGATTTTTTAAATATACGTGATATTATATTAATAGGTAATGATAATGTAATTTTATTAAGTTGATATATAAAATAAAATAATATTTATTAAAAATAAAGTGAAATATATAATAAAAGATGAAAGAATAACTATTGATAAATAAAGAAAATAAGAAGAGCAAAAATAGACGATTTTATAATTTTCTTTTAAAAGTAATATTTAATTTTTAAAAATTTAATAAATAATTATATTTTAAAGGATAAATTTGATATTTTAAAATGTGGACACAAAACGGAATCTCTGTATGTATTATTATAGATATTGTTACTGATAAGAATAAATAATGTTGAATTAAATACATAACTACACAATTTGAATTATGAATTACTTGTTGATGGTAAAATACAAATTGAATTAACTAAATAAAGCATTTCCATTTAAAAAAAGTGTTTTTTTAATTTTTTAATTCAAGTAATATTTAATTAAATATATTTTTTGTTCTCAAATTAAAATATTATTTTTAATTCTTAAAATAAATTATAAAATATTGAATCTTGAATTTTATAAAAGATAATATTAAGTATTATTTCCAACAAAGGAGTTCAATGATAAATAAAATTTTATAATGAATCAAAATAATGTTTAACATTAACTTCTACAGAATATAAGACTAAATATTATATATTATTTAATTGATATACGAAATATAATTTTTTAAAATAATTTAAAACGAAAAATGGATTTAACTGACTAGCGATGGTTTAGTTTTACAAGAAACAACCAAAATTGTGTCAATAAAGTTCCTAAAGAAGTTTAATAACAAATGAATTTGGCATTTGTTATATCCTTCAAAATTTAAATTGCAAAATTATAAGAACAATCATTCTAAAAGAACATTAAAAATCATTATACTTTTAAAAAATCTTTTATATTTAAAATATTTTTATTTTGAATATAAAATTTTATTGTTAGATGAGATATAGGAAGCGGCAGTTTTGTTAGCATCCATTTTGTTGTACCGAGAAAGCAAAGCAAAGCAGAGAGTCATCTTAAGTGCTTATTGGTCAAAATATAAATAGTTTTTGTTGATAATCGTTCTTGCATTGCTTTGTATCAATGGAGGGGGTTTCTCTCAAGTGCGGTGACTGCGGTGCTCTGTTGAGAACGGTAGAAGAAGCTCAAGAACACGCCGAACTCACTTCCCATTCCAACTTCTCCGAATCCACCGAACCGGTTCTCAACCTCGTTTGCACGGCTTGCTCCAAACCCTGCAGATCCAAAACCGTTAGTCCCATCCTCAATTACCGATTCTCATTCTAGGGTTCAACGATTTTTTCTTCCTTTTATATAATATGTGTGTTATTAACTGAATCTGTTACTATTACTGTTGTTTGGATCACGTACACAGGAGAGTGATTTGCACACTAAAAGAACAGGCCACGCCGAGTTTGTTGACAAGACTTCCGAGACCGTGAAACCGATTAGTTTGGAGGCACCGAAGGTGGATGCAATCGCTTCCTTGGAAAACCCTTCCAGCACCGCATCAACTGATCAAAATGAAGGTACTTTTTAATTTAAACCGAGTTGATTAATTGGGGTATTCCTAGTCTAAAATTGTAGAGTTATGAAGTAAAGGCTTAATTACCTGTAGCATTTTTTTATCCGTTTTAGTCTCCATAATTTAGACTAAAACGGAATAAAAAGTGTGTTGGTAAAGGACTAAATAGTAAAGATTGTGAAGGGATAGTGATCTGATTAGTAACTATATCTAAACAATATTTCACCATTATTCTTTTAGGTAATGAATCATGGAATCCGATATTTTAGTTAATGAATGATTGTGAAGATGGTGTATGGGGATGTGGTTTTAGATTGTACTTTTTGTTGATTGTGACGTATGTTGAGAAATGCAGAAATGGTTGTTCCTGAAGTGGACAAAAATCTGCTTGAAGAACTCGAATCAATGGGGTTTCCAACGGCACGGGCTACACGGGCGCTTCATTACTCTGGTGAAGTTACTTGCGGTCTTGTTCTATTGATATTGAGCATAGTTATGTAGTGTACAACTGGTTTTTTTGCTGTCTCATGTGAGAAGACCAATAAAGGCTTGTGTAGTTTAAGTGGATGAAATGGGGGATCATCTGAGTTAAAGAAATAGAGGAAGACCAATTATGTTTAACTTGTATGGGACTGCTTTTATTGAAAACGTGATTTGCAATAGAGCCTAGTAACATTGATTGATCCTGAAGCTAATCTTACCTAGTGTGATGCAGCTTGATTACTATTGTAGATTTTTAATTTTTTCTGCCTGCCTTGATAATTATATTATTTTGATGGGATAGTTTGTGAATATTACTGCATCATTGCACATTTCTGGAGTATGTTAGCTGTTTATGTATCTTTAAGTGAGTACAATTGATTATAATAGTGCTTTTTGTCATAGGACAGTTTTTGACGTTTGTGAAATGTTTTAGTCATATTTTCAAAAGTATTTGCAATACATTGTTAATAGTATATATATCTAAACATTGATAGTTATCGACATCTAGATATTATTAAACTTGGTTTCTCCCTTCGACAGGTAATGCTGGTCTTGAGGCGGCTGTAAACTGGATAGTAGAGCATGAGAATGATCATGACATAGATCAGATGCCCTTGGTACACTATTATATAATTGTTATCTGTCTTTGTCACTGTGTGCTTAACTGCTGATTGCTGCATAAGTAGCAAATTGGTGTTGCAAACTTAAACAAAATTAAGTCTAGTTCAAGTAATGAGTAAGTGCCAAATTTTATTTAGTGTGATTAAGTTGCATCTCTAGTTTGTAACCTGCTGAAGAATGATTATCTCAGGTACCTGCCAACACCAAAATTGAGGCTCCTAAACCTTCTCTTACCCCTGAAGAACTGAAAGCCAAACAACAAGAACTAAGGTATAAAACTAAATTCCGATAACATTCATACTAAAGGGCGTATTAATGAAGCTATTTTAGAGTTTTAATATTGTTATGGATAAAGGACTAGAGAATAATTTTAGAAATGTATTGATTCACTCAAGGTAATCCCCAATTCAGATAACATTAATATTGTTAGAATATGTATTAAATATAGATAGATAGTTGTTAGAATATGTATTTAATGTAAGTAGTTAACAATTGTATTGGAAAGCTGCTATATGTTGTACCCATGAGGCATTGACATTAATTACCTGATATTTCTTATGTAATTTTCTTCTATAAATAACAAAGAACAACTTAGAAATTATCAATCACTTAGGTTCTTTTTCTCATATTTCAGGCTTAAGTTGGTATCAAAGCATGTCGATCCTACTATGCTAGTTTTGTTGTTGTCCACCGCTTTAAACACCATTATCCTCCCTCGTCTAGCGTCTCCTACTCATGGTAGTAAGTATCGTACGATTCATGATATGAATCTTACGATACGAAACGATTCAATAACTCCACGATAGAATCGCTTGATGAATCGTTTTTGTTCCCGTGTCATGTTTGTATTGTATGATTCAGACTCCAAATTGTATGAATCAATCCAAATTGTAGCATCCATGGGCACATATATCACTCACTATGGCACCTCTCACGATGACGATTCTTGCTGCAGTGACTTTCACACTGGCGCCTCTTGTCGTGGTGCTTCTCGCTGCCTCGTGGAGTGATGAGAGAGAAGTCAACATCTCTCGCATGTTGGTAACTCATGGCAGCAACTCGCATGACATCAACGTACCTGACAGTGGCATGGCCTTGAAGCTAGTCTTTGTGCATATGAAACACAAAAAACCCTAGGGTTTTTAGTGGGTTGGAATTGTGCCGGTTTTAACCTAAATTTTAGCCCATTTGTTTAAAACGTTTTAAGACCCAATAAGTAGATGGTAACTTCCACTAAAGTTACTGTACCCCAAAAAAGAGTGACTAAAGTTACTACTCCACCCAAAAAGGGTGACTCTAGAAATTGACATTGTATCTAAAAAATTAAAAAAGATGCTTTCAAAATGTTTATGAATCGTACAATTCGCAATACGAAATGATTCACGATATGATAAATCAGCTCTCTGATACATGATATGATTCACGATTCAACTACCATGCTCTTGCAAGTCGTTGGCCACTATAGTTTACTGTTGGCCACTTCAATTGACCATTGTTGTCGGTCCTTTAGCCACTCGTCAACTGCCTTTTTGTCACCAGAATAAATCCTCGTCTTCTCCATAGGGCTCATTAGCATCCCTATATTTGTTTTGACTCTTGTTTCTTTGGTTTTAGCTTTGGTTAAAAGGCTCTTCCTCTCTTTCTTATACTCTTCCTCCACAATTGTTTATTGTCTCTTATACTTGGCATTGACTGTGGAGTATAGATTGTTGTAATTTTGATTGGTAGTGAATTGTTCGTTCAATATGTCTTCCTTTTCTTAGAGTGGATACAAACGTCATCAATGTTCCTTTTGTAAGAGAGTTGGCAACACTTAAAATAAATGCTTCTCTTTACATGGTTTTCCTAGTAAGACACAAAACATGTTCCAATTTAAGAAGGTTGAACCACATTTTTCTGATGAAGAATATCAAGAATATCTCAGTTTGAAGTTTAGCAGCCATTGTCCTTCCATGTTACGTCTCTTGATAATGAAGATTCCTGTTGGCCTATTGCCATTCGGAAAAGTACTTGCACTAATTGCAATTCTCATCCCATTTACAGTTTTCTAAGCCATCATTGTGTTCTTCCCTTCTTATTATTCGAAAAAAGTACTCGCTCTATACACAACTCTCATCCCATCTACAATTTTCTAAGCCATCATTGTTTTCTTCTCTTATTCTTTTATATCCTTTGTATCATTCACCACCATTCTTAAAGATGTGAAAGTGGCATTTGATCATCGTGGATGGCAACAAGCCATGATTGATAAAATACAAGCTCTTGAACGTAATGGTACATGGGACTTAGTTCCTCTTCCACCTAGAGAAAAGGTTGTTGGGTGTTGGGTTTACACCATTGAAGTTGGGCCAAATGGTGAAGATGAGTGCCTCAAAGCTAGATTGGTGGCCAAAGGATATACTCAGATATATTGCCTTGATTATGGTGATACGTTTTATGTTGCAACCAAAATGACTACTTTGTGTCTCTTCTTTGCCCTACCAACTAGACGTCATTGGCGTCTCCATCAATTAGATATAAAAAAATGCTTTCCTTCATGGTGGTCTAAACGAGGAGATTTATATTACTCAAACTTTTGTAATGAAATGCAATGAGGTTGATCATTTAGTTTTTTATTGTCATACCTTGCCTGGAAAATGTGTTTACTGAATTGTGTATGTTGATGTCATAAATATAGGAAATGATGCTACTATAATCTTCCAGTTGAAGGAACCCTAAGCATAGATCTCGAAAGTTTCAAATACTTTTTAGACATTGAAATGGCTTAAAGGAAGACATTGTAGTTCCTCAAAAGAAATACACCTTAGATGTCTTGGAAGAAACAAATATGACTGAATGTAGACCAATAGATAGGCCAATGGATCCAAATAAAAAAAACAATGGCATATCAAGGTGAACATCACTTTGATCTAGAGAGATATAAAAGACTCGTGGGATACTTATTGATCTTACTATTACTAGGCATGATCTATCTTTTGTAGTGGGTTGTTAGTTAGTTTACGCAACATTCTTGTATTGAAATTAGAATGTTATCATCCATGTCTTAAGATACCTCAAAAGGGCTCCAAGACAAGGTCTCATGTATGAAGATAGATATAATACCCAGATTTTGGGGTATTGTGATGCTCATATGCATGATTTCATATGGATACATGCTCCACTATAGGGTATTGTGTTTTCATTCGAGCAAACATTATTTCTTGGAAATCAAGAAACAAAATGTGATTGCCTGATCTAGTACTAGAGCTGAATACAGGGCAATAGCATCTCTCACTTGTGAACTTGCATGGATGAAAAATTCATTCTTGTATGGATGAAATAATTCATTCGAGGACTAAATTTCTTTGAGATCCAACAAATGTTGATGTAATGTGATAACCAAGCTAGTCTCCACATTCCTTGTAATTAGTGTTCCATGAGAGAACTAAACACATAGAACTTGATTGTCATTTTATTTGAGAAAGTTGTCCAAGGAAATTTGTACCAAGTTTGTTGGATCAAGTGATCACCTTGCACATGTGTTAACAAAATCCTTAAGAGGACTACAAATTGAATTTATTTGTTTCAAGCTTGGTACATGCAATTTGTATGCTTTAACTTGAGAGAAGTGTTAGGATATGTATTAGCATGTGGATCAGCAGCAGTTCGAAAGGTTGATCTATATTGGGAATCTCCGGATCTACTCTCATTTTCAACTCCCCGAAGCATTTCGTTGCTTACTATGCCCTTCCTCGTCTTTGGGTGCCTAGGTATCCACCATAATTGGTAGTTGTTAAAATAGGTATTGAATGTAAGTAGTTAGCAATTCTATTGGAAAATTGCTATATGTTGTACCTATGAGAGATGTTAGTGTTGATTACCTAGATATTTCTTATGTAATTTTCTTCTATAAATAACGAAGATCATCTGAGAGATGATCAGTCTCTAAAGTTCTTTTCCTCACATTTTCAGTCATAAGTAATACTAAAGGGCAAGATATTTTAGAGTTTTAATATTTTTATGGAGAAAGGGCTAGAGAATATTTTAGAAATGTATTGATTCACTTGATGAAAGAAATGTTTGATGATGACCCAAGGTAATCCCTAAGTTCCTTTCACTTGATCAGTAAATGACAGATGATGCATTTCGAAATTCCGAAGTGGCGTAGGATGATCAAGTGAACACCTAATGCAAATATGTACTGGACCTGAGTCCCTGATTTAAAATTTTAGGTAGTCTTGAAGTTGTTAAATATTAGAAATTAGAAAATGTGTCTGCTTTTGTCTCCTTTATCATTTCATGTCAGTTGTATACAATGCCATTAATACACAACAATATTGATGTTATTGAAATTTGTGTCGATGTATTGAGTTTTGGCCTTTCGTTCAGTTGATATTGTCATAACATAATGGTCTTTTGTTCTGGCCATTAATACACAAACATATTGATGTTTGATATTATGGGGTTTAGCACATGCTCACATGTGTCTAGAGTTAGTGTAGACGGAGTTACATTTTTAAGCCTATTTATTATTGCTTATATATCTTTAGATTGTGTAATTCATTTATTTCAAAACTATAATCTCAAGGGAGAGAGCTCGCAAGAAGAAAGAAGAGGAAGAGAAGAGAACAGAGAGAGAAAAAGAAAAGGTATTTTGTGGATTCATCCATTTGCTTCTCACTTATTTCTGTTGACTTTCTTTACTCAAATACACTTGTTTGAAATTTTTAAGTATGTAGACTTTGTTCGAGATATAAAACCAACCATATGGTTCTCCATGTAACATGTTTTGGCTTTTTTTATAAAACTCATGTTAATTTTCTGGCTTTTGGTATTGGGAGAGAAGGTCCTTGACATGATGTATGACTCTGTCCCATTGGTCAAGGAAGGGTTGAATATTAGAACAAGATAGTGAGCTAGTCAATGACATTTCAATTCCAAATGATTGTGGGGTGCACTTTGAGCTCCCACTTTTTTTTTTTTTTGATTACTGATTTAATTATATTGAAGACAATACAGTAAATGGACTGTTGTATTCTCTATGTTGGTAAAGTAGGTTGGTTAAAAGTAAAGATGACCTATATAGTATAGTCTTGGATTTGAGGTTCACATTATTCAATGTAAAAAAAGTTATTTCGATGCTGTTTAATAGGTTTTTTGGGATTGCTTTTTTCTTACTTTGCATCCAAGGTGGTTTGTTGGTGTTGCTAGTAGTTTAATGACCCCTCTATTTTAGATTTTGGGAAAGAAAAAAATGCGTCCATGCTCAGAAAATGAGATACTTTTGGAAGTTGTCCAATTTTAGCACATTACTCCTGTATTGTTGAATAACTAATTTTCTTCTGCTCTTGCGGTGTTACCCATTGGTGTGTCCTTGAAGGTATGATGAATACATTGGTTTTGGCACCCAGGGTTATGTAGTCAAAGACAAATGACTAGAGTTGCATTCTTAAAAGGTTGGCGAAGTATTGATTAATTTGCTGTGATCGGAGTCCTGAAGTATATCCATAGGTTATTGTGAAATTTAACTAATTGAATCAATTGAAGTCAAGACAAGAAATAGAAGAGACAATTAGCTGAAGCCAGTCAAGGTTTCATAAAAATGTGTTAAAATGGGAAAAAAGAAGCTTAAATGGCTATATGTTAAACTTCTAGTTAGTGTGTTTTTTGGGCACCTTTTGTACCATCTTTTCTGCTGTATACAAGTCTAGTTGTTCCCATGCATGGATACTTATGTTGGACCAGTTTATAATATTGTAATATAGTATTTTCTAAATACCTTTGTCCATATTTGTTAATTACTTTGGATTGTTATTTTCTTTGTTTTTTATGAAGGAGAGAATTCGCATTGGCAAGGAGTTGCTGGAAGCAAAGAGGATAGAAGAAGAAAATGAGAGGAAACGGTCTGGCTTAGCTAATAAATTTACTGTTGCACACTTGTGTTTTGTTTTGAGTGCAGTTGGCTACAAGAAAATTTTGTTCCTCTTGCAGGGTGTTGGCCTTGAGAAAAGCAGAGAAAGAGGAAGAGAAAAGGGCTAGGGAGAAAATCAAGCAAAAGTTGGAAGAAGACAAGGTTTCAACATTTCCTAACCGTTTTGTTCTCTCTCGTTCTTTTATTGAGACAGTTTTTATCTGCCTTTAATTAGAATATGGAAGTAAAATATGAGTCCAAATTCAGTCATAAATCTGTGTTCTTACGTCCATTTGATTTTGTTTTACCTTATGCATTAAATCCTGATCGTTTGTCATGTGGCTGTTGTTGAATACTGATAATACATTTTGGTATTTGAATTTATTTTCCCTCAAGATATTTTCCTTTCAAGGCGTGATTAGTTAACTTTTTGTCTCTGTTAAAAAGATCACAAAAACATAGAAGTCTAGATATCTAAGATAAATCACCGTTGTCCATAAATGATTGTCAAAAATGAATAAAAGTTGTAGTTTAGGGATAAAAGGTTATTTAGATCTCAGATTTATATTCTTTTGAATTATACAATATATACAATATTGTTTACATTTTGGAGTTGCTTTGGCATTTAGGTTATCCAATTATAGGTTAGATAAAAATGGTTGAGTTATGCTCCAACCCACAAATCAAGTGTTCTGCAATATGCATAGGAATTCTGTTTCAGATAAGTTTGCTGAAAAGCTAATTTCTGTTTTTCCAGTTTTATTGTTTTAATTAAAGAATTGAATGATTTGAGCTATGCACATAAATAGGAGCATTAAGTGCAGAGTTGTTTGAGGGTTAATTGAAGATACAGTGACTATTTGTGTTCAATGAAAGTTTCCGAAAGCCCATTTCCATATAAGCTATACCCGAAACACCCATTCAGAAAATGATAGTCTACTTTTTGTTATTGCTGATCAAATTAGTAAGGAGGGAGGGAGCTTATGCATTTTGAACAAAACTATTGGTAACGAAAAACTTGTAGTTCTCTACTGCTGCATTTATGACTGCAGGAGCTTTAATGGACTAATGTCCAAGGCTTTTAGAAAAACCCGAGGAGTACGATAAGCCTTTTTCTTCCAAAAGATAGCACAGGAAATCAAATATCTTTTATCGGGGGATTTAAATCAAGTGACCTTGTTTATCTATTATGACAGGCAGAAAGAAGGCGGAGACTTGGATTGCCTCCAGACGAACCATCAGCAGCCAAATCTTCAGCTGCACCTGTTGTGGAGGAGAAAAAGGTACGAGCTTGGCCAAAATCAATTATGGGAAAATTGTTTGTTAGTTTATTTGAAATTTGTGCATGCAGAGTTTTGTGCCTGTTAGGCCTGCCACAAAAGCTGAGCAAATGAGAGAGTGCCTCCGTTCTCTCAAGCAGAACCACAAGGTACATTACTGGGAACACCTCTGTAGTTGACAGTATTAATAACTGTTTGATCGTTGATGAACTGGAGTCAATCTAACGGTGAATAGCATTAGAAATAGCATAGAAATACGTATTTTAGTGCAAATTGTACATATAACTTTACATCCTAAAATACTTTGCCTCCTGAATCTTCCAATTTAGGTTCTTACTGCAGTAGCCTTTGTGTTCATGAAGGATAAATTTTTCTTACGACATGTCCTTTTGGTTCTAATAATTTTAATAATTTTTCATGGCAAAAGGCAAAAGTGGTAAAATTGTGTTTTCCAAAATAAAGATGTACTGTTGCTTAAAATCGAGAGTAGAACATTCATTTTGGTCTTTGAAAATACAGAAAGATATATTTAGTTGATCCTGAAATGTGAAAAAAAGGGGCCTTTTTTAGTACGCAGTAGTGGTAATGTTAGCCGCATTTTACATTAAGCTAAAGGAATTTGATTGCTTACATCACAACATTATTTCTCAAATGTTGTATGTTAGAAAGTGTCTTCTGCTTAAACATTGTGAGATCTTTATCCCTTTTACATATTAACTTATTTTTGGAGCAGGAGAATGACGCCAGAGTAAAGAAAGCATTCCAAACTCTTCTAACTTATGTAGGGAATGTTGCCAGAAATCCTGATGAGGAAAAATTCAGAAAGATACGTCTTAGTAACCAATCTTTTCAGGTATCAAACTCTCTTAGATATTGCTCCATTTTCTGATTTTTCTTTTCAATATTAATTTTGCACTAGATATTTTTACGGTAAGGTTGTGTTGATGTTGGGTGTGTTTTACAGGACAGAGTTGGTTCATTGAAAGGGGGCATTGAATTTCTAGAAATTTGCGGGTTTGAGAAGATAGATGGTGGCGAGTTCTTGTTTTTGCCTAGGGACAAAGTTGAGATGGCGATCCTGAACACAGCTGGATCTGAACTAGACTCTGCAATTAAGAATCCCTTTTTTGGAGTTCTTTAGATAAGATGGTGCAAGTGTTATAATCAGATACTTGACTTGATATTTATGGTTTCATATTTCCTAGTCCACTGTTACCGATGGTTCATTAAACAGACTGTTATTTCTTTACCTGAAGTTTATGAGGTTTATAAATATCTACAGATATATTTGGCCTTCATATAAGTTTGAGGTTTATACAGATTTGTTGACTTGATCATATATCTAATGTGATGCATGCCTTTTACGTATGTGAAGGACTTTATGCAAGACACAGAATGTAAAACTGAAATAAAAGCTTTCTATTCCACAGATTCCTTTTAAGGGTATTTCATAATTTTCAGGGAAATTATATATATTAAATTTATTTATTTTATTTTATGTCTTTTCAAATTTTTTATTTGAATAAAATAGTTCTAATGGATTGAATTTTAAATTTGTTTCGTACAAAATAATTGAATTTTTTATTTCGTACAAAAATTATTTTAATATTGAATTTTATTTTAGTTAGTAATGTTTTTGGTTGTATTAGCTCTGATAAAGGTCTTTATTGATTAACAAATATTTAGTTAATATTGATCAAATTTGTTTTTGTCAGTTAGAATTTTTTAATTAATTTTCTTCATTGGTTAACATGGGTTGAAATTTTTTTTTGTTGATGCTAAGAGACAATTTTCAGCAATTTTGAAAAAAAAAAGGTAATGACATCAATTGAGAAAAGAATGCCTTGCAAATATTCACACAAATAATTCGTGAAAGGTTTAATTATGTTAAGAAGGTACGGAGGAGTTGATGCATGCCTAGTTGGAAAGAAGAAGTGACTTGGCACCTAGGTGGAGGAGAGAGTAAAACATAAAACAAAAAAAATCTAAAGTAGTATGTATAATGTACCATTTAGTCTCTTTTGTTTTTAAGTATATTTTGGCCATTTTTTGGAGATATAAGACAATTTTTGGTCTCCTTTAAAGCTTGGATGAAATTCGTATAGGACACATTGTAGTTAGTCTTTTGTCTAATTTGACCTAGTTTCTAGAAGTTAGAGTTAGAATTTTGTAGAGACATCCTTATTATCTTTTAATTGCTTAGAGGCCCATAAACTCTTCTATATAAGAGGTGCTCCTAGACTTGTAGAATGGTTGAGCATTTTGAAGAATAAACACTCTTGTTGATCAACCTTGTGAGAGTCTCTTCCTTTGGGAGTAAAACTTCTAAGCCATATTTTGAACTAAACTCAACGACACAACACCACTCATCTCCAAGGATTGGTGGCCTTTGGCCCTCCTTGTAGTGGTGTGTTTCATCTCACCATTATCATCTTCTATTGCTTCCATTTTGTTGTTATTTTCTTCTATTTCAATTTGGGTTTGATGTTATCATGTCCATTTTGTTTTGTTTCTTGGTTCAAATCATCTCTCTCCTTCTCTAGAACCTCTAGAAGTGAACCTTCACATCTAGATAACTTTGCTATCTTATTTCATAAAAGCTTAAATGAACCTACATAAGGTCTTAAGACATCAATAAGAGTGGAAGAGAATCATGAAAAAGCAAAGAAGATAGAGGGTCACAAAAAGGGGAATGATGAGTAATGTGGCAAGAGAGTACTTATCTATTCAAGGTATGAACAAACATTCTCTTAGGGGGTATGTAGAGGGCATCAAGAAGTAGCAAAAATTTATTCAAAATATCAAGAGTAGCTATGAGGCCAAAGGCTAGTAGAGTAGATCCCATCGATTGAAGGTTAAGCCTTGTGTTGCTCGCTCGATTGAAAGTTAAGTCTTATGAGAATAATGAGAAACGAAGGGGCCCTAACACATAATATTTTACAAGGATGATGTAAGTGAATGACATCATAAGACGAGTCTGCAACTCGTTAGAAGCAGGTTATTTACCCTTAAAAAACTTTAGTGGATATCAATTGCTCAAGCCATGTAGACTCCAAAACTGGCAAGGGTAATTTTTAAGGAATTATAGATTTAACATGTAACTTGTTCAAAATTTAAATTCAAATATTATAACTATCCAAGGGGTTAGAAAATATGAATAGGTTTATTTTGTATTTTACAAGGATGAAAATTTTTGGAACAATACATACATTCTGAGAAGTGCCACGAACAAGAAAAATGGCCAATCCAGTGTTGGTTTTTATTATTTGGGTCACCGTTTTCATTGATTTATGTTACAAGTTCCTTTATTTTCCTTGGTAATTTACTTTCTTTGGTAATATACTTTTTGCAATTTACTTTAGTGTTCTTGTTATTTTATTGTAACTCACTCACCAGAATACTTTGTATAGGTCTAAATTTTTGACAATTTTCACAAGATTTGGCATATTCCATGCAATCACTTGCAATCGTTGACAAATAATATTATTTTCTATGCAACATCCAATCACTCGCAATTGTTGGCCAATAATATCATTTTCTATGCAACATCCATTTCATTTTTTAACCATTGGAGTGAGATCCACAAATTCAATTATGGATTTCTGTCATAGCCAAATAGGCTTCGTCCTTGCCTAAACACTTAAGCAATATTCCCTAATTTTTTATATATAATTAATTATGATGTAACTATTCACTCGATACTTTAGTGTTTTGTTGTTTGTGTTTCCACAATTCCTCAAATATTCTACTATTAGTTTTCGCCAATCATTATCTTCTAACGTTTCAATATGGACAAAATCAAATTCTCTAGGTAAATTTTGTCTTATTGGAATAAAAATTTCTAGCCTTTGTTTCAAAACCCTATATCTTAAAGCCATTAGGCCAAATCATTTGCTTCGTGGTTATGAATGTGAAATATATGAGTGAATACAATGGCCATACTCATTTCTTTGAATTGAAGTCTGTAGTAGTTTTGAACGTGAAGGGTTTTGCTATGGCCATACTCCACAATGCTTTATCAACCGGATCAACTAATGCATGTAATTATGCTAATCTCCCAACTATGTCCTTTATCTTCGATATGCTCTCCAAACTGTAAGCATACTCTACTTGAGAGATCAAAATTACTTCGAGATTGAAACCTTGGTGATTTGAGTTCGTGCAACCAGCCTGAGTAATCAATGTCTCTACATGACTGAATACAAATGCGAGGTACATACTCATTCATTCATTCATTCATCACAAGACCATAAACAATGTTAAACTTTGGCTCCACATAACCCATCTGATCCTGAAATGGGTTAGTTTCCACTCTCATCGGTTTCTCTTTGAATTTCAATCAACCTTGTTCAATTGTATCATGTAAAGTATCCTTGAAAAGTAAACAATTTTTAGTCATATGTCCATAGAAATTATGAAACTTACAATATATTTTTCTTTTTCTTTCTTCAAAAGAGGGCAATTTATGACCATCATTCAATTTGATTTGTTTATCTTTCAATAAAACATCAAATATCTAGTTGGACTTTGTTACATCAAACGTATAGGTTCATTTTCCATTTTATCATCTATTCCTTTTTGTAATGGCTTACATACATAACGAGGTCCCACTTCAACTTCGCTAAGTGAACACCCTCACTTTCATTTTCTTCACTCAAGCTCTCTATTGAACAATCCACATAAGATAGTGCTCTTTTCTTGTTGATTTATCAAACTTTCAATATTTTTCTTTTTCATAATTAATTTACTGGATCCTCTTTACTCTATCTGCTAATTGATTCAGGTCTTTCAAAGGTATATTCACTAATTTCCCCTTATCGAGAATTATAAACCATATGTACCCACTCGTATTAACTCATATTCTGGTATCTAAGTGTCACATCTCAATTTCATTTGTTGAATCAGTTAAAATAATGGTTGATAGCCTCATTTTTATACCTTTTCACATTCATTAGATCGATTAAATTCTTTGTGTTTCCCTTTAAAGAATTGTTCATGAAAATTTCTCTCCAACCGATACCAATTGTAAATTGAATTTGAGGGTAAAGTTGTAAATTAAGTACACACATTTTTCATTAGAGAAGTGGGAAAGTACTAAGTTTTCAAATTCTCGATCATAGTTATGTCATCACACTCAGTCTGGTATCTAACGACATGTTCCACAGTCGATTAGCCTAACTCTCTGGCAAATTTTGAGAATTTTTGTATTTTGTATCCCCTAGGCAACTTAGTTCCAAGGATAAAGTTTCGAAACGAGGATATAAAATATTGTTGATTGTACATTCCAAGGTCCATTCCTTAATTGAATTCAGGGTGACCATATTAGTTCCCAGCATTCGTGCGATGACCATTGTACATTCCTTGATTGAATTCAGGGTGACCATACTGCTTCCCAACATTCTTGCAATTATCATTGTATCCAAAATCATCCCTTATGCAATCGCCATTATTAAATCTTATGTTATTCAATAAATGGTTAGAGTTTTGACCTCACCTTAATATTTGAAATTCCCTGTCTAGGTGTTGTTGGACATTATGTTGGTTAATCTCACCAATATGGTTGTCTAATTATTGTACCCTTTGATTAGTAGCCTTTTGTCGATAATTTTGGTGAACATTTTGATTTCCAGTATTGTTTCCTCATGGGAATGCCAAGTCATCCCTTATTCGAGCCATCTTATCGGCCAACCTTTGAAAATTATCGACTATTATTTGGACTAACAAATTTAAGAATATTATCATTTGACTCGATAGTACATTGACCAATTCATAATTGCTATAATCTATTTACTGCCTTAATAACTCCAACGAGGCATTAGATATTCTTGTTCCCATATAATCAAAATCATTATTTCTGCCCTTATTAAGCATCCTAGTGGATACCTTTCATTAGGTATGCTTATGGATCCTCATGTGCCATTATAATTAAAATTGCCCATTGTTAAAAGGTCTCCTCTTATGCTCATATATGGCCTAGTAAAAGTGGTTATAGGACTACTTCACGTTGGCATTGTCAATGCATACTAAGTGAACATACTTGGGCCAACAGTTATTTGATTGACTATACCGTCGATAACTAACATTTCAGAAACTAAACTGACATTAACCAACGAATGCCCTAAAGTGGATAACATAAAGGAACTCTATGTGTTTTGAGACATCACTCTTCGTCCATTTCTTAACTGCATACACCTATGGTATGGAACTAACCCTATTGTAAATCACAAGTTGTTCCTTGGGGGTGCCAATTTGTTTCTCAAGGATTTAGGTCGACTGATTTCTATTGTAATTTTGACTACTAAATCTCTCTGATGCGAGTTCTTCTTAATAGGACTAACAAACACTTGATTTTTCAATCTTAACTTAGGTGTTTTTCACGTCTCGTATCGATGCACAACACAATTTAAGAAGCAAATTGTTGATTTGATGCACTAAGTTTACTCACATGCTTAAGAAATTTGATTGTTTACTCATGTGAACTTCCACAAGGATCTCAAACATAACGATAAATATTTTGTTTATTTTTTGAATTTTTGGCGACAACAAAAGAAGCGTAATAATAAATGGATGAGGTGGAAAATAAATGTGGTTAAATACAAACATGAGACACAATGGTTGATGGAGATGTGACAGAATAACAAGAAATCAAAGTAACTTGCGTAGAAAAGTAAATTACCAAGGAAAGTAAAGAAACTTGTAACAAAAAAAAAATCAAATCGACTACCCAAATTGAAACCATCGACATTGGTCTAGCCATTTTTCCTATTCACAACGTTTCAGAATGTATGATTTGTTCCACAATTTGTCACCCTTGCAAATAAAAATTAAACATATTTATACTTTCTAAACCTTCCCAAACGGTTACAATATTTGTATTCAAATTCTAACTTAACCCTAAATCACTACCCTGGTACTACCCTCGACGATTTTAAGGTCCATATCAGTTGGGCAGTTACCTTCAACAATCTCCAATTCAATTGTTGCTTTGTTTGCTTTGACTTGCCTCCTTTTATTCATTGATGCCTTTTATCTTTATGTTCCCTCGATCATCTTGACGAAAAACAACTATTGTGGCTTCCTAAGATTTACATGCTCGTTGTATGGTATCCATCTCATAAAGAAGCAATTGGTCGAACGACTCACTGGAATATAGTTCTCTCTAGTTTACGGCCAGTGAAACTTAAGAGTTATGGGGCGATATTAAATTGACTTTGGAAAGCAATGTTGTCCTACAATAACACCATCCATGTGCTTCTATATGTTATGAGCTTTCGATCCTTGATCCTCGTAATGTTTAACTTTTAATTGATGGACAATCTTAAAGTTTGACCATCGATTATCCACAAGTAATTTATCTTAGGCTTAATATCTAATTTGGTCCTCTAATATTATTTGAATTTTAAAAAAGACCCTTAGTTTTTTATTTTTTCAATTTAGTCCTCAGTTGTTTAAAAAAGCTCTATTTGGTCCTTTTCGTTAGACTAATGTTAACACCGTGTTCGTACATACCACATGTTAAATGGTGAAATTTTCAATTTATATATATATATATATATATATATTTAATTTTTAAAGAAAAAATAAAAACTACCACATGTCGGGTCATGCGAGCCACGTGGTAGTGACAATGCCACGAGTCATTTCACTATCACATGATAATGCTTGTTTTCAATTTAGTTCCCATATTTATAATTTTAATTCAATTTAGTCTATTTTTTTTTTGATTAAATTATACTTTTAGTCCCCATTTTCGTAGCAAAATTTGAATTTGGTCCCTCAATTAAATTTTATCTCAATCTGGTCCCTATTTTGGGAAATTTGACTCAATCAAGTCCTTTCCGTTAGTGGTGAAGTAACGGTGTTAAATGGGTGCCACGTGTCAGCTTTTGGATTTTTTGAATTTTTTTTATTTTTTATTAATTTTTTAAAATTTTTTAAAAAAATTAAATTTTTGCCACGTGTCAAGCTAACATAGTGCCACGTGGCAGTGACAGTGCCACGTGTCACTATTTGGGAGGTGTCATTTTCTCATTCTCAATTTGGTCCCTGTATTTTATCTTTTGTCTCAATTTAGTCCTAATTTTTGTAAAAATTATGCAATTTCGTCCCCCTCCAAATTGAAACAAAAATTATAAAATGTTATACAAATATTTTTATTAAATTTGATTTTTTTATTCAAAGTGATATTTTTATTATATATTTTCAATAAAACCAAGTTTCTTTAAATTTGTTTCACATTAAATTTTACTTAAAATTGTTTTCAAATTTTAAATTTATTTGTTTTTTATTGTTACATAAACTAGTTAAT
>Ga0214544_1002515_pt1 | contig 38562 bp, 29 predicted proteins | sample CNSS3metaG_FD_160074 | JGI IMG/M metagenome (GOLD analysis project Ga0214544, IMG submission 160074) | Root nodule microbial communities from cowpea collected in UCLA plant growth center, Los Angeles, California, USA - CNSS3 | ecosystem: Host-associated > Plants > Roots > Nodule | place: USA...
AAATATTTTAAATTTAAATGTAAATTTTACAAATGTTAATATATATTTTTAAAATTTTAATAATTATATTTTAATTATATTTAAATAATTATATTCTATTTAACAATTGAATCTAAAAATTATATTCGATTAATAATTAAATATTATAATTTATAATTAAATTTAAAAAATAAGTAATAATAATGTCAATTTTAAAAATTAAATGGTTTTATTTTAACAAAATTTGGGACTAAATTAAACAAAAATAACGAATGTAGGGACTGAATTGAACAAAAATAACGAATATAGGGAGTAAATTGAACAAAAAAAATAATATTACCTGACACGTGGCACAATTGTGACTTAACACGTGGACACTTTTTTTGAAATTAAAAAAAATTAAAAAAAAAATTAAAAAAAATTAAAAAAAATTAAAAAAAATTAAAAAAAATTAAAAAAAATTAAAAAAAAATCAAAAAAACCAGGAGCTGACACGTGGCATGTACTGTTCAAAAACGTTAACTTTTTAAACACCGTTAGTGAAAAGGACCAAATTGACCATAATTTGACGAAAATGAGGAACTAATTGAACATAAAACAAAAATAGGGACCAAATTGAATAAAATCAACAAAAATAGAGACAAAATGTATATTTAAGCCTTTAATTAAAAACTATAATTGATTATGTTACGTACAATATAATATACAAAGTTACAATGACCTAATAACTGTGCAGGTATTATCCTTTGACTATAATGTAATTATAAACTTATTTTTTACTATTTCTTTTTAATAAATCATGTATTTTTTATTATTTATGATAATGCACTTTTCAATGCAATATATATTTATTCATAGATAATGTATATTTGTAATTACTTCATTATCATTTTATATTTTTAGAAAGATTTTTGTTATTGTTATAATTATGAATTATAAAACAAAAACAAAACATGTATTTAGATAACTCAAAAAATTGAGTTTTTTTCGTACATAAATAATTGAAGGGAAACCTAAAATAAAGACGAATAGAGAAAAAAAATAAAAAAATAAAAATTTTATAAAAAATATGTAAAAATAATAATTCGTTTTTAAAAATTTAACAAATAATTATATTATAAAAAGTAAAATAAATAATAATTATAGAAAAAAAATCCTTTATACATAGTTGTAAATTATATATATATATATATAATGGTTTACATAACTTTTTTCGCAAATTTCTTTAACATTGAACTACATTCAATCATTAAAACTTTTTTATTTTTCGTATTTTAAAAATTTTTCAAGTCTTGTTTTTTCACTTTTTCCATCTTCCCTTTCTATTATTTTTCACAATAAAAAATTATGAGAAAATAAATCTCAAATATTATAATTTGATAAAAAATAAATTTAATATTCAAATATGTTTCGGTTTTTATTTTATATTTAATTTTTAAAGTAAATTTAAGTATTCTAATTAAATTTCTATTAATTTTGTTCTTTTATATAAAATTCTTAAAAAAATATTTTTAAATTAGGTATTTGTTATTTAAGATTTTTTCGATAACTGAGTGATGTAATTATTGTTTCGTCTCATAATATTTTTTACTTATCGTCGTGTATTAATAAATATGAGGTTATGTGATTTATATAAAATGATATTTTGGTTAAAATAAAATGAGTGATTTTTATCCTGACATGTTTTAAATAAAAATAATAAAACTTATCGGTTAAGATAATGATAGATATGCTTAAGTGCCTTGTGTATCAGATTCAATATTGATATCAGTTGTTATAGATGTTACTGATCCCTAATCATATCTTGCTAACTTAGATTCCGTTACATAATTTTGTTGCTCACATCCTTAATTAAATTGATGGTTAAATGTGGTCTGTGGTCAATAGTTGGTGTTGTTAGGTTAAGAAATTATGCTGAATGACCTAAAAAATGAGTACCTTTCCATGAATTGAACTAAAGTGAATGGATAAATGATCCTTTTGTTGTTGACGCCATGGTTGGGGGAAGGGTAATTGATTCCATGACAGATTTTAGACCGATTAATTGGTTAAAAAAGTTGAAAATGTGGTTAATTTTTTTGTATGGTGGTTTAAATGTGCATATCACCTGCAGAATGGGTTTAAGAATCCATTGGTCGTGTCTTGTTTAGTCAATAGTGCCCTCCAATTCATGCTTTGATGGCTTACAATTTAGAGTATTAAAAAATGATATATATTAAAAAAAATTGTTGTTACATGCTTGTTATGATAAATAATAACTTGAAATACCGAAAGGAAAATATAAAATGTTTTAAAGTTCATTTAAAAATAAATCAACATAATATAACTAACGAAATATAAATATTAAAAAGTAGAACACAGATTAAAACGAAAGTATAAGAACTAAAACAAATCATTTTTAAGAATAAAAAAAAGGTTTGTTATTGACTAGAACATAGGAGAAACTTTGGCCACCAAAGAAAAGCTTGAAACCTGGATATATAGCTACAAAGAGAATAGATTTACTCCTCGTGTGTCACTGATTTGATCGGTCGATTCCAAATAATTACAACATTTTGCACAAAATTGGAAATTGTAACAGCAGACTAAAATGAAGTTGATGTACAGGGAGCAATAAAAAGAAAATTTTACATAAAAACTCCAAGGTCATAATTTATTGAACTACTAATCTTTGTAAGTGATCCAGGAAGACCTCAAAGCTAACATCATCAGTAAAGATAATATCTCCTCCAGGATGATAATTTTCGGTGTTGTAAGTCGCAGAAGGATTTAACTTTGCCAGTAAAAATCGAGCCTGCACATACATCAACACAAAACATCTTACATTACTGTAAAACGAATGGAGCTTCAAAGCATATGAATCACACCAATTAAATTACAGCTATATTCAAATTCAAGCTCACCAATAAACAAGAATTATTCTTATCATACATTAACAACCAATAGGGAGAGCTTTTAAAATGAAACTGACATGTAAATTCACTTTCTTTTTTCACTGCCAACGGGTCTCAAGGAAACCCACATGCACAAGGATTACAGAAAACCATGGATGGCATCAATAGCTTTTTGTCACCCATTAATTTTAATTCATTGTTCACACATTGGGAGAATACTATGTCGAATATCAGCTTTATTCATTTGCTTTAGTAAATGAGATATAAACCCTTCCAGTCGCACATAAATGTCTAATAACTAATACGGTTGTTTAACCTTACATATATATGTAACATTCTGAGGAAAAGCAAACAATCCATGCCATGAAAACCTAAAGTGTATATATACCAAATTCAAAGTTATGAAATACATGTTCCTCAGTACATTAAATGTCATTAGTTGGATAAACATAACATGTCGGTATAATTAGTTAAAAAAAAAGTAATTTATTCTGATAGTGGCAACAACTTATGAAATTCATGCAATCTGGGTTGAATTGCAAAATACTACCGTGAACTTTAAAATCACTAATGAAAGGATGAAATGGCAAAATCTGAGCCCCCTATCCAGATGAAATCTCAGAGAGAATGACAAAATATTGAGGATACTAGGAGTTCTTAGCCGGTGTACATGTATACAAGTGCTGGGTGAAATACAAAAGCAAAATTAAAAGACAAAAATTCAGAACAATAATTCTGTAATGACAGCGTGGTAATTAGCAAACAATGAAAGGGGTGACAAATTAGCAGCAATGAAAAACGAACGGTAGCAGCAAGAAAGCAAGCCGGCGATCAATGGCAAGAAAGAATAGAAAGTAACCTGAGAGCCATGCTGATCACAAATGACCAGGCGAGGTACAGGAAACCTCTCCTTTATTATTAAATCTGCATCATCATGAGGAGCTCGTAGCAATTGAGCAAATGCCTGAAAAATATAGCCACTTAATCAAATAAATTGTCAAGGTAAGAACATTGGTGATTTAGTGCAGTTCTAGACATTATAACATCAAGAAAACACCGATAGAAGCTTACTAAGACCCGGTAAAGGTGTCCAAAGACCAATTCAAATTACCAGGTTGGTTTGATATAACACAGGCCATAGCCTGGATTTCTCACTAAACAATTAATACAAGAATCATAAAAGTCAGAAAAAAATATAAAGCCCAAGTATTATAAAACGGATGCCTAACAGCAGCCAAGGAGCTACCAGACTAGCTAAAACTTTGCAGTAGCTGCAAATATAGCCCTATCTATACCTGAAAAATAAAATTTGCAGCGAGCCCAAGCCCCTTACTGAATTTAATCTTAAATCAATATGATCTATAAAAGCCCAAAATCTACTCCCCCACTAACAATTTTGAAATATAAGGTTGGTTCAGTAGGTTTTGAAAGGAGGGTGAGAGAGGTTATGGGTTCAACTCCCCCTACTAACAACAACTAATATTGCCGATAAAAAAGTAATAAATAAATAAAAGCCCATAATCTACAATAATTTTTCCCATCACTGAAATTAAAAAGAAAAAATACTGACAGTGAGTTGGATATTGTAATTCTCCAACAAAAACCTCAGATCAAAACTAAATAGAATAACTATTCTCAGATTAGCAATAATATAATCAAAGAATACCTGATGTTCCGGTTCATTATGATATCCAGCCTTACGCCACTGAGCAATTGTTGAACCATGAAAAATAACAACAGTGAAAAATGAATCCAAAAGCAGGATCTTATCAGCCGCAATGGCAGCAACATCAAGAAGAGCTGGTTCTGGACCAGAATGGAATGAATAAGAAATCAATGAAGGCTGAACCATGACAACAGAATTAGCAACATTTTCACGGTTCAGTATCATTCTAAAGTAAGCAGTCTCGTCTGGGCTGTTGTTGAAGACCTGTGATAAATATAATTAGGGAAATAGGTAAGTACAAATATTAGTGCACCAAATATCACAAACTTATAAAAATCCGACAATACAATACCTGAACAAACTGAGAGCGTCGGAAATGAAACATAAATTGTGGAAATATTGACAACCTGGGAGACAAACTGAAAGATGATGGTGTGTCCTTTTGAAATTCCCCAAATCGGGAACACAAATTTATCAATGCCTTGTCCAACCATCTGATAGGATCAAATTCAGCCTGATTCCAAAATTACATCATTACAAAACATGAAAACATAAAAGAACAGGCAACAATTAATTATAATGCATTTTAGTTCTGTAAATTAATTTGCATTGGCACATATTGGGTCGTACCCAAGTCCAATAAATAAGAGCAGGCTTAATCCTAAAGTCATCATTGTCTTCTTGTTATAAGAGAAACTGAAGCATATATTAATTTATTCACTCTATGAAAAGAAATAGGATTAATCCAAAAAGGAGCTGATGATTTAGTTTTAATACACGAATATCTTCGTCCCCCCTCAAAAAAGAGTAATAGTTATAAAGAGACTGAATGAAAAATGTGCGATATTGGTGGAGATGAACAGGATCCACTTGAAGGGGCTGCAGTTCTTGAAGTTGCTAGTATTTCTTTTAATGAACTAGACTATGGTAGTCTTTATTATAAAAAAAGAGGGAAAACAACATCCAGCACTCACCTCTGTTTCCATTTTGAAAGAGACTTGACGAGCCATGACTATGGCAGCTGCTTCTTGGTCAAATCCAGCAATCAAGTCCTACAATTTAGACATAAATTTATAGAAACACTGAAATCTTTCATAAAATAACAACCAAATGATTTTTCTATAACACTGAGAAAGAAATAGAGTAGAGCAAGTTACTTGAAAAATTATCCCACGCAACATTGAACAACCAAAACCACTGGTTATCCCACACAAAATAGACATTGAAGACCCCGCATTTACTAGATATATGGCAAAAGTATTCTACAAATGGTTTGAGCATGGTTATCCCACATAATAGACATTGAAGACCCCACATTTACTAGATATATGACAAAGGTATCAACACTAACCCGACCTTGATAATGGGCCACCAGCAAATATCCAATCTAATAAACTTTATGTTCCAAATATCCAATTCCAGGAGCAAGGGATGTGCTAGGATCGCACATAATCTTAGCATTCAGTCATAGTACTCCTTAAAATGAGTTGGTTAATTCTCACCCCTTCTGGGGGCTTAAATTAAGCTCACATCATCTATAACACATGGACATAATACACCTTAGCAGTGGCTTCTTTGGGCTACCTTAATTGCAGGATTGAAGGGTGAGTATGTATGTAATCTCAAATTCAATAGTGATATGAATTAAATAGTGCTTACAAGACTTCGACAATCACATCTTACAAGTTAATTTTTTGGGCTTCAATTAGACCCTAAGTCCAAATTCTAAAATTATACCAGAATCTATCCTAGATTTGTTGTTGGGTCAACTCTACTGCACTGTTCCCAGCCCATAGCTCCTAGTCTAGAAGGATGAGTTGGAAGCCCGCCCTAGGTGGTCACCTCTAGGTCATAGTATCTCTCAAAGGACTACCTCCAGAGGGGTTGACCAAAAAGGCTAAATAAAATGTCAGTGTGTGGCCACTGAAATGTGTACTCCAAGAGCTTAAGATCCCACAATGAGTAGAGATATGGTCTAAGCCAATTTCAAAGGGTAAGGTTATGCCCTAAGCCAAAACACTAAAAAGAGCCAGAAATAGCCCCTCATCTTTGTGTAGGAAACTAAAAATGGTGACCTATGCATGAGATAACTACATTGTTGGGTCTAGGGTGACTATATGTACCCCAGATTCACTCCCACAACCATAGAGGATATTTTGATGATTAGATTCTGCGTGACCTCAAAGTAAAAAAATCAGATAACTTTATCATGGCCCCTAGGCTCTCCCTCATACAAGAATGAATCATAAGTAAAAAATAAATAAAAGAAGAAAGCTAGATCTTTTTGTTTCGGTGAAGGAAAAGTTCAGTACAAAAATGACTACAATACATGAGAACTGCGATGAATCCATTTACATACACAGTACATACATACATACATACATACATACATACATACATACATACATATATATATATATATATATATATATATATATATATATCTTGATCAACAAAGCTGAAGAGAGAATGAGAGAAAATGAACTGAATTTTATTATCACGTCACACTGTAAGAAAGCTGCACTGACTAACTCATTAATAAAACCTACAACTGTACTAATTGCCTTATTATATATGATGACTATATAAACTGTAAACTTATTTCTACTAACATATATACACATATATCATGTATAGCCAATATTTCAGAGGAAAGGAGCACAGCAACCCAATTGCATATCATAAAAGGAAGCAACCTACTTTCTAAATACCAACCTACCTATTGAACAACTGTCTTAACTTCACTTCAGCTCCAAAGCCTAGACTCGGCACTTACCAATCAGCTAAACCAATTACCCCAAAACCAAAAGCTTCCAACAAGGAAGCTAAGCAAGGGAAGGAATATAGTGGTAGAAACAGTGAACAAAAGCTTTGTTTTGCAGGTATAACGAATCAAAAGGTTGCAGATGAAACCTTACCTGTATACTTTCGGGTCCAGCAATCCATCTACGTGACAGTGTCGTAACCCGTAATCTCATCTGCCCTTTGCTATTCTGATAACTGAAGCAAAACATCTGTGATGAGTGAGAAATATTTCATGTACGTTACCATAACAGATAAAACATTACTCAAAGGAGTATTGGGACGGTGTTCATACTAAGTCAAGAATTGGAAGTAAAATTGATTGCTTGTGGCCTGCATGGCTGCATCAGGACTTTCCTTCCTCACAACATCAAAAAACAGGCACAATGATGTGGATTTGTCGAGGCCACACATCTTCCATGCACTTGTACCCCCTTGACCAATAACAGCATCTGAACATAATGGGCCTTTCTGCAGATATAGATAGGTAGATAAGCATCTATGTCGTGGAGATAAGTAGTAGAAAAGAGGTGAGACATTCTACACATACCTTTTCAAGAGATGCACAAGGGCCAATAATACCCTGGATTTTCAAGTCCTTAGAGCAGTTTATCTCAAATATTCCACTGCAAAAAAAAAATGTTAAATGAGAAATAAAAGTCATTATATAAAGCAACACATGACAATAAAAACCATCTATACTAACCGTTAAGAGTTTAATATATGTTATAAATGGGAATGATATTACATTTGCAGTAAGGTCATGTAAGACACAACACGAACACTTCGACTCATGTAGTCTCCAAAATGTAAGACATAGGGACACAAATCTATATATTAGATCATTATGAATCATTTAATTTAACAACCAATATCTATATACTCAAAATCATCTATAAACAAGGTTAGTTAAATATAATAATCTAAACATAATGTCACCTAATACAAAAATGAACTTAATAAGTCTATATAATATCCAAAAAGTGAAAAATAGTCATCATATAAGATTTGTTCCTCATTTCTATAATCATAATACAAATTTATGCAATAAGTTTACAAGTATATGGGTTTTCAGAAAATCATTGTATTTCCCCTTGTTAACATTGTGTTGGAACGTGTCAAAATTATGTCATAGACAAACAAAATGTCTTTTGAATTGGACACTTCTATATGATATGTGTCCTATGAGTGTTGTAGTGTCGGTATTTGTTCTATGAGTGTCGTAAAGTTGATATCTAATACGTACACGGGGGCACACCGTTTGCAAGACGCGTACGAGTTTCATAGCTTATGGTCTATTATCCAGCACTAGCTTGGTGTCAAAGCTTGGTTCTTCTAATACATAAAAGAATGGAGCTGATTGAGTCAACAAGTCAGCTATCCGTGTCTAGGATGTATCTGACACAGATACGTTTAGATACATTTAAAATACGTGTTTGAAAAGTTTCAGCAATTAAAAATGAAAAAAGTGCTCAAAAGTTAACAGTGTTGCTTATTGGTGTATTGCTAATAATCATGTTTTATGAATTTGCATTGTCCTTTGGGTTAAACCTTGATCCGCTAGAAGACTTGTTTACCCATGCTGAATAAGACATCACGTCCCAAATCCCACACTACCTCTTTTTCCTAAACCAAACCTAAAATATAACATTCAACTAATATATACAACAGTCATAATATTTTCTTATAGTCATTTTTTTTCTTTTTTCTTTTTTTCATCAATTTTATTTTTATATTATTTCAAGCATTAAACATACATGAAATATATAAGCCTAGGATAGGCTCTGATATCATCTTAAGAAAGTAAAACTTAAGCCTAACTCAACCTCATGAAACCAACTTGTAAGACAAGGTTTCCACCCACTTATATGTTCTAATTTGCCTTTATCTCTAATTAATGTGATATCTTCAATACAGTCCCTAACACTAAGGACCAGTGTTATCAATATTGGAACTAGGGGAACCCGATTGTAGGTGACACGAGACCCAACAAGCTTGACTAAGATAGGCTTTGAATAATTCTAATATCATCTTAAAAAAGTAAAATTTAAGTCTAATTCAACCTCACAAAACTGACTTAATAAGGTGACTAACTTAATAAGATGAATTTTACACCCGCCTATACATTATTATTTGGTCATATCTCTAGTCCATGTGGACTCTTCAATAGCAAATAAGGAAAATCCACACATCAAAGAAAGAAAATGAAAAAAATAAGACTTACTTTGAAGAGAGACCCAAATCATAATCACCCGATTGGAAAACACGCTTAAGCGAATCCTTGAACACTGAATGACCAAAACTTTCAGCAAGTACAACAAGGCCTCCAGTCCTTTCAACAGCAGTTTTAAGTTCGGCAATTCCTACCTGGAGGATAAAGTATAAACAAGAAATTTAATGTTTTTCAATACGTGAAAATTATACAAAGCAAAATAACCACAAACAAAAATGTCTAACATCTACAGAAATAAGGAATAACACTTTTGTCAGCCAATATAGTCCAACTAAAAGTATAAAGCTTAGCATCACATAACTTGACCAGAAATGAAATCAGATAGCAGGTAACAAAATTTCCAACTATTCTTATTTTATCCATAAACAAACCAGGGATTTCAGACTACAGGAATTATGAATTATACAAAGCAAAATAACCACAAACAAAAATGTCTAACATCAACAGAAATAAGGAATAACACTTTTGTCAGCCAATATAGTCCAACTAAAAGTATAAAGCTTAGCATCACATAACTTGACCAGAAATGAAATCAGATAGCAGGTAACAAAATTATCAACTATTTTTTATTTTATCCATAAACAAACCAGGGATTTCAGACTACAGGAATTATGAATTAGGACAGTCTAATTATTAATGGTGAGAGGTATTAGAATTATGGCTCATTGGAAGGACTTCCCTAAAGTATCATCCACCTTCATTTAAAAATAATGATTGAAAAAATTATTTTTCATAAAATTAAATCTAACAAATAAAATAGAAGCAAAGATTTCAGACAAGACAGATAAAGAATACTCATAAAAACTAAGAAATCAGGGGAAGAAAAAGAAACTTGGTAAAAAAAATATATTTGTGGGAAAAAAAATATAAGTATTAAAGAATGGGAAGAAGTGAATAACAAGTTAAAGCATCGTCACAAACTCTTGATTACACTGGATACTTGGAAGTTAGATTGTTGTTTAAATATTCTAAGTTTGGCAAAAACTTAACAGTGAAGGTTCTTTAGGGGGAAGCAGAGACAAACACTGGTTAACTTATACACAAGTAAACTGCTGTGTACTGAACAAAAAAAGGTCAGTTGATAAAAGTGAACATTACCTGATCAAGAGCACAAGCAAAGAGATCTAGTACATGTCCTTGATGTACAAGCTGCTTTGCAAGTCCATCATAGAATTTCACACATTTATGGTAATGTGGCACAGAATCTTTATCCAGATCCTTGTGGGATCGAATTGGTTCAGAAAGTTGTTTGGATACAATCTGCAATATACAATAGTTCAAAAGATGGAAGCAGCTGAATGTCATCAACCAATCAAGTAAGATGGAATTCATTATTGCCTATGATGCAAACTCAATTTTACAAGTTCAACAAAATGGACTCAAAGTTAAATACATTACACTGATGCAGGCATTCAAAACACCAAGATCCATTGTACATGCCAAATAAAAAATGCCAACATAGCAAATGCATTCAAAACTAAAATATTTGTGTTTAGATACTAAAGAGGAGGGAGGAAAGTACAACACTCAATTTTACTAAAAGATGTCATAATAGAGAGTTCCATCTAAAATACAGTCATGATAAGAAAAATATATGTCTGAAATATAATATCATCCTTAAGAAATCTTTGAAGCTTAAACTTAAAGTATAATTGTTAACCTCAACACTTTGTTGCTGAAAAGGTTCCTTTACTACCAGCCTAAACACTCCATTGATTACACAGGCTTCACTTATTAATGTTCACTCGAATAACCTACAACACTAACTAATCATAGAACTCAAATTTTGCTACATGCACAACTACAACAATAAATAACTCATTGACAAACGTAAATATGACTACATAAGTTGCATAAGAGGCTCTTACAGGGGCAGGTCCTTCAGTAGCCGGTCCACCAATAAATGCCATTATTCTTGCGGCAGAACCAGGGACACATGCCCCTAACAAACTTGCTGCGATACTCAGAGCTGTGCTGGTACACCGAGTTGCTCTCTGATCTGCGGGCACTGCCCATGGATCTTTCTGCAGCTCCTCCAAAACCTGCCCACCAAACCAAACCACAAGTATACCACCCATAAATTAACACAAAATACACTCCAAATTCATTTCATTTCACTACAAGAAAAACTCAACACAAAAGTTAACACAGAAAACACTCAAATTCATTCCACTCCGGTACAAGGGAAACTTAACAAATATTACCATATTAAGAGTGGAGTGTACACACAAAAATTTAGCACCGAATGCAATTATACACACACCAAATGCATCTCATTCCACTACAAGAGACAATGAACAAACATTCCCAAATTGAAAATAGAGTCTATACGCACAAATTAACACCAGCGTCTTAAAACAGTCTATGAACACAGTTTTGACCACAATGTCAAGGTGTTTGGAGTGTCTGCCACCACATGACAATTGCATTTGCAGCTGCATCAGCCACATGTGTCTGCAATTTCAAAAAAGAAAAAACACCGTGCAGGTGACAAAAAAAACTTCCACAATTTAAACCTTGCCAAATACAAATTCATTTCATTCCACTACAAGAGACACTAAACAAACATTACATAACTGAATTGAGAGCGGAATGCGAGCACACACACATACACGCAAAATCAACACAAAATATACGCAATCCGAATTCATTTCATTCCACTGCCAAAGGCATTCAACAGGCATTACCAAATCGAGAGTAGCACCCGTGCGCACACAGAAATTAACACCAACATACTCCAAATCAACAAACATTACCGAATTGATAGTGAACTCGCACTCAGACGCCGGCACGAGGAACCGCGAAATGCTGTCCGCGGAGAGACCATCGCGCGCGCCAGCGACCACACCAACGGCCGGGCGTGGCTTCTTGGCGAAGAAGCTCATCTGTTCGAGGAGCTGGTCCTTGGTGACATCCTTCGATCCCTTGAACACGTACGTCTTCGGCAACGCACCAAACCCTAACTCGTGAACATGCACGAACGTCCCGAAGGTGATGAGTCCAACGAGCGAATTCTCGGGAAGGAGCTCGACAGCCTGCGCGAGCGCGGAGCGCAGGAATCCGATCTCCTCCTCGATGACGCATGTGTCGACGACGAAGAGGAAAACGGGAGGTACGGCGGCAGAGGCAGCGGACGAGGCGTCGGAGTTATACTCGACGGTGGTGTACTGCGGGAAAAGCTCGGCCGGGAGGGATTCGTCGGATATTGAGGCGTAGTGAGGGGGAAAGTGGTTGCGCTGGAAGCAGAAGGGGCAGATCCAGATCTTGGCGGCGAAGTCGACGATGCAGAAGGGATTGAGAACGGAGCGGCACGTGCGGCATCGGAGAGGCGTGTAATTGAGGACTGGCATGGAGGGGAATTGCTTTATGGGAGTGTAGACAACGGAGACCGGAACGACGCAGTTTAGGGCGTCTTGCTTGGTGCCTGGGATCACGTTCCAGGGCATGCGCACGCCGTCTTGGGATTCGAGATCCAAGAATTCGGCCATGGTGAGAGGATCGGTGAGAAGAGAGGAAAGAGAAAGAACACGAGAGAGCGATCGTGGTGGTTTTGGCGTGTCTCTGTCTCTCCCACTCAAATGGCTTTGATCACAGTATCAGTAAAAAAGAAGAAGCATGCTTTCAATTCAATCTTGAATCAAAAGAGAGACCCAATGTGACTTTTGATTGGTTGGTTAATGCACAGTTTGCACTAACCAGCAAACTTTCAGAGAGGAGTTTATAACTATTATTATAAAATAAATTTAATGATATCAATATTATTATTACATTTATTAATATTATTTGGTATTTAAGATTTTTGCGTGGTCTTTCAATATCTTATTATCATAACAACTTATATATACCTTTGTCATACAACTAAACAGAAACAAAAAAAAATACTTACTGTTATACGGAGACAATAGAAAAAAAGTTAAACAGAAAAATAATATTAAATCGTTAGTAATTAAATTTGAAGAAAAAAATATTAAGCACTTAAAACAAAACTCAATCATATAGTATGAACTTAAAACTTAATTAAACCATCAAATTTAATTAACAGATTTGTACATATATTTTAAAAAGTTTTTACCCTTAACAATGTACTTATCGTGTTCAAGTAACTTGCTATATGCTTTAGTTTTTTTTTTTTTAAATGAAGTAAATAACAAAATGCGATTTTATTTTTGTAATTTTTTCTAACTTTCTTTTGTCTCAGTTTACTATATAACCGAAGAAGTACATGGTTTTGTGGTTCGACTCCTAAGGACCTAGGGCCAAAATCCCTTTTGATTTTTTTTAACAAAAACTTATTTCAAAATTGTTACTAGCAGCATGGTGTTTGGCTTCGGTTAAAAGGGGAATTGGGGCCAAAATTATGTTATGCTTCATTTAAAAATTGAATTGAAGCCGTAAGGTTTATTTAGAATTCAAAATCGTGATTGTAGAGGTGTGTCACTATTCTTCGTCTTCTTCAAGCTTATTCTTCTTCCTCATTGCCATAGCCACCTCGCACCACCTTTACCCTTGTTTTAGCAAGTCACTAGCGCGCCTCCTTCCCCCACCCAATGTAAGATCCACGAAATTTAATTAATTAATAAATATGGGTAGCAGAAGTCTTTATGGTATTAAATGTTGATTGATGTGATCAGAAAAAGTACTAGCTCAAGTGGTTGAGAGTACTTGGTTGTTATGAAAGGATTTAGGTTTGAGTCCTATGTAGGCCATTACGTGTTATTTAGTTGATTATTATTTTAATAGTATGTTTGATCATGATGAGTGATAAAATAATCCTAGAATTTTAGGAATTATCATGAAACATGAATTGGTTGAAATGTTATGCATTGAGTTGACATTTGAATGGTTATGGGTTTGAACCTTGGTAGATCCAAAACAAACTTCTTCTTTTTTGCCAATTTTCTTTTTGGCATGGATGTGAAAGGTTAGAACCCTAGTTGGTAGAGGGGTAGCCAAGGGGGTTGGAAAACCATCTAATAATTGTGCTTGAATGGTAATTACCACCATCAATGAAGGAATTTTCGTTTTGAGCCATTAACCCATCATTAAGGCTTAGTAATTAGCCAATTAAGAGGAAAAAGAGAGAGGGTGAAGGCTGCCATTGTTCTGCATAGTAGGGAGAGAGAATTCAGAGTGAATATTGTGTTGTTGATTGAAGCATAGGGATTAAATTGGAGAGAGAGCTAAGGCAAGCCATTGGAAGCAAGGAAGAAGTCAAGAATATTCAAGTTTTAGCAAGGAAACTAGGTTAGAGGAATTGAGCCTTGTAAATGTTATGTTTAAGAATAGTTGCATGATGTACATCATGATTATGTATGATATTTCTCTGCTTTTATTTGAATTTCGTGTTTCTGGAATTTTTCCAGAAATCGCTTGATGGGTGATGAATTGCCGTCAGGCAACTTATGCCATTTTTATGCATTTATGGGTTCCTGCGAGGAACCGCCTGGCGGCAAGCAACGTGCCGTTAGGTGACACATCCTTGATCACCTAGTTTCTAGGTTTGTGAATGAATGGCCTGACGGTGATGAACACCCGCCATATGGCTCGATTTTGGGGTTTTCTGGGTTCTGGACTATTTTTGATCGATGGAAATGGTGTTTTAATCATAAATTGATTAAAAGGAGATTATTAATTGTGAAATTACAGTGTTGTGCGAGGGAATTAATTGAAAATGGTTATATAGGAATATTAAGGTTGGCAGATTGGGGTTTTGACAAATTGAGTGTAATTATCGTGGTTTGGCATTGGAATTATTGTTAGAGATAGTTAGGGTTGAATATTTATATCACTGTTATCATGTTCACATGCGAAATGGAGGAGACTGTATAGAGAAATGCAAAATGGGGGTACCGGGAGACTCTAGCAGGTGTAACAAAACTTGGGATTTTTACCAGGACTAATGCATCGCCTGGCGGAATATAGTGTACCACCAGGCGACAACACGACATCCAAAGGAATTTCTGGAAATTTTAGGTGTGATTGGCTCGAGTTGGATGTTGTGGTAACTTTTGGGATGAAGTGGTATTGAAAAATTAGTGAAAAGATTGATTTGGAATATCTGGAGGGTTGGAGAAGAAACATGATTAATGGAATGGGATGAGAATTAAAGAATGGATTGGAAATCTGTGTTGTAATGGTATTGTGGCTGAATTATAAAATGTTGCAGTGGTTGGTATAGGTTCATCATAAGCATAACTAGTCAGTTTTGAGAGTTAACTTAGAGTACTTTGACCAAATGGTGCATAGATGAGCATATGGCATGTTAAATGATAAGGCAGGGGAATATGGTTGTGGTAGTATCATGGATGGACTATTTGGGACCCTGACGGAAAATAGTAAGTTTTGGTTTATGGTATAATGAGTTTATGAGTTGATAATTCCTCATGGCATCTAGGCAATTGGGCTAGTTAAGGTGAGTAGATATTTGGAGTTATGAATTTATGTAACCTACGGGTGAGAGGCACTGAAATCTCTAAATGATATTTAGAAATTTATTTCGAAGTGTGGAGTATGATATGTTATTTAGATGGATTAGAATGGCATTGATTTGGAAAACAACAAGTAGGCTCACTATACTGGTATAGCACCTGGTAGTGAGGTTTGAACCGCCAAGTAGAAGCTACAAAACAGAGGGGTATTGGATGCTATGGGTGAGCAAAAAACCCTCACTCGTCCGCACCCGACAAATCCAAATAAAAAAATTGGGCATTTAGTTAGTTTCAAATGAATTCGGTTTGTATTGAATAATTTAAATTGGGTAAAACGGGTATAATTGGTCGGGTACGAATCTGAAAAAAGAAACCCAAAAGAATCTGATCCGACCTGATGTAAAAATAAAACTCCTCTATTTTCATTGAACCCTAGCCGTCACACATGGTTTTTCACTTTCTTTCTTTTTTTCCGAATAGCAAAGCAATTGTTTCTTCCTTCCTTACTTCTCAAAACTCCAAATACACAGTCTCATCTTCCATTGTCGGACTTCAAGCTACATAGTCATTCTTCCATAATGCAGAGAAAAATAAAAGGGGTGGTTTTATTTTTGGGTTGTCCTTCTTCTATGTGTGTGCCATGGTGATCAGAGGAAGCAAGCGAGAACATGAACGTTGCTTTTCTAAGTTGTAACCAACAGAACAATGATTCATCAACTGCAAATAAAAAAGATGAGTGACGAGGCAAATGAGAGCGTCGACGGCCAACAACAACTACTTGTTTCAGGTGCTTGTGCAGAGGTTATAGATGCAAATATGGACTCACACGATCTTCGGTGAGGGTGAAAAACTGTTGCAAGTGATGAAGCATGCAAATCTTCTCAAGATGGTTGTGGATCTGTTCAACGGATTTGTTTAATGGATATATTCGGTGGTGCTTGCAATGGATGTGGATATGTGTTCGAGGTGCATGCAATGGATGTGGATCTGTTCTCGTCAACGTCGCGTAGAAGCACGCAAATCCTTTGTTTTCTTAAATTCGGATAATCCATATCCAATCAAAAATATTCGAACCTGATATTTCTCGAATCCGACCAACCCGAATTGTAAAATGGTCGAATTCGATTTTTTATGTAATAAATTCAGATTGGGTTGGATTGGCTTCTTGGATTCAAATCCGACCTAACCCGACCTATGCTCACGCCCTACTAGACGTGTGGCGCCTGGCGGTGAGGGTTGTCCCGCCAGGGATACCTGCAAACAAGAGGACTCAGAGGCGCTTGGCGCTTGGCAGCACGGGTCCCCCGCTAGGCGGTCTGGAAGCGAATTTCTCCTAGTGGCTCGGGAGCAGCGCTAGGCGATAATGCAGAGGCAAAGCTTGTGTTTTGCTTGTTTCGAATGTGCGTGGTCTACAAGACTTTGGTGATATCTCTAAGGTCGGCTTGCTGGGGTTCCTTGAGTTGTGGCTCGGAACGTATCCCTTGAGTTATGGCTCGGGATAGGGGTTAAGCACGTGGCATTCCTTGAGTTGTGGTTTAGAATGACATCTCTTGAGTTGTGGCTTGAGATAACAGATGAACATGAGGAACTCTTGAGTTGTGGCTTGGGTTTACGAGTGTTATCGGTCTGAGTGTGCGAGTTGTGGCTCGTACGGATGGATCTAGATAGATTGCCCTTCTCAGTATTAAGCTGGCAAGTTTGGTAGTCTTGAGATGTTATGAACTATGTTCACATTGGGAACTTCACATAGCGTTACAAAGTATAGTCTGTAGCCGGTTTCCCTCACGTGCTCTACAAGTTGTAGCTTGTAGGTGTAGTAGCAAGACATCTTAAGATATTTGTCTAAAGATGTAGACCATGGATGACATGGTGGTGGCCATGTGATATGGAATCAAAGGATGAAATTCATTTGGTGTGTTTGTATGTATATATGTTTTATATATATGTTATTTAACTGTTAGCTCACCTTATCTGCTTGTGTTTGACGATGATCGTGCACACTATACACCAGAGCAGATGACGTTGCAGGTGGATCTGGTGAGGCCTAGAGCCGGAGTGAGGCTAGTCTGGGAGAAGATTTATCAGAGTTTTTATGTTTTATGGTTTTGAAATAATTTTGTAAACTTTATGTTCCAGACTCAGATACTGCATCTAAATTTTTATAAAGTATGGATTTTAGAATAAGTTTGGATGAAATAAATGTTTTAATTTTAGAATAAGTGTTGGGAAATGAAATTATAATAAATGATTTTTAATGCTTTACTTCTATTTTATTTTATTAAATTCGTAAAATTTGGACAGGATGTTACACCAACCACCACCGTATAAAAAGGCTTGGTTGGCGAAACAACACACAATTGAAGATGTGTACGGCAATTGGGAAGAATCCTTCAACAAATTGTCGTGGGTGCTACAAGCAATACAAACTTTTCCTCATGGGTTTGAATACAAACTCAAAACACGACCAATTATTGATGGTGAGGAGGTCCTCCAAAACCAATAACATTTCACAAGACTTTTCTGGACCTTCAAACCGTGCGTTGATGGATTTGCCTATTGCAAATCGTTGGTGCAAGTAGACGGAACCTTCCTCTACGAAAGATATAGGGGCGTTATTAGCATAGGATGGGAGAGTGTTAGCACGCCATTTTGCAGTGTTTTTCCTTTCTAAAAGTTTAGTTTTAGTTTAAATAATTGTTTTTGTGTCTTTAATTAATTAGTTTTTGTTGATTGTCTACAAAAATAATGTTTTTATTAATTGTAGATGAGCCCATGGTCAATTCAATTGGTTGTGGTCAAAACACATGGTTTTACTTAAGTGGCTGATATGTGGACGTTGATCAAGAGAGGCACGAAGATTCTCATTTGAGAACAATCCCTAATGCATAGAAAAGAAAAAATGGCCCTAATGTGCGGATGGTGAAGGATGAAATCTGATGCATGAGTGCTCTAATATAAGGGTGCGAGGCAGAGCTGATGTGTGATGGATGGAAATGATTCAAAGATCAAAATGGAGTGAGAGCATGGATGATGGACGAATGAGAGAGATTCAAAGTAGATCAAGGGCGCAACGATTCTGGTTCGAGAGCGAGGATTCTAGTTCGAGAGATGGGTTAGATTTTTCATCTTTTTTGATTTTTTGTGAAGGGTTTAAAAGGGGCAGATTAGGTTTTTGTATGGGATCCCTAGAGAGTGTGCGAGAGAGATATTTTGGAGAGAGCTAAGGTTTGAGGTTCTTATGCGAGGGATAAAGAGTGCATTGTAAGAGGGGTTTTCCATATTTGATGAGCACAAAGTGACCTTTAGATTTTGGATTGTCCCTTATTGTGTGAGTAGTTCAATTTGGTTGATCATGAGCACAAAGTGGCTGGGATTGCTAAGTGAGCTCCCTTTCACCATTTTAATTTTAGCATTTCTCTTGAATGTGTGTAATCCTCTTATAATTTTGAGAATGAAATACAATGTTCCAGTTGCGGTTATGATTTAAAATAACTAAGTTACTTGTTTATGATTCATGTGCAATTTAAGTTTCTACCTCTAAATTCTATAGTGCTTTTATACATTACTTTACTGTTTTCTGTTAAATTCAGCTTTGTTTGTTGATTCAGTGATTTGAGTTGGGGTCATGCTTTGCACAGATACTTGGTTCCTTTTAGGAATTGTGGTATATGCATATTATTAAACGTGAACATGAACGTTCCTTTTTAGATCCATAAATAACAAAAATGTGGCTTGTTTAGTTTTTAAATTTGAGTATTTGTTCAATTATTGTGGTATATGCATATTGTTAAACGAGTTAGGATTAAGTCTGCGGGTGTTCAACCCCCGACAATGTGTTGAGATTGAGTCTGGAGGAGTCTGACCCTAGACACTTATTATTTGTATGTACTATAAAAAAAATTCTCGTTACAAAACAATGATGGATCAGAGCTGGATTAATTTATCACATATAAGTGATGATTATGAGAGAGGGGTCAAGGAGTTTATAGAATTCACTTAACGTCATGGTGGTAGTACAAAAAATACAAGAAAGATGAGGTGTTCCTGTGTGAATTTTTTGAATGGGAGAATATTGGATGTGGTCGAGATTAGTGAACATCTTCTATGCGATGGATTTCTAAAGAATTATACAACACGAATGTGATATAGTGAATTGGTAGACACTCCAACTGTGGTTGAAACACATGAATTTGTAGACTCGACAATGGAAGATAGAGTAAAGAACATGATTCGTGATGTTGGAGTACAAAACTTTGTTAAAGTTGTATGTGAAAGTATGACTACAAATGTAGAGACCCCGTTATATCCCGGTTCAACTAACTTCACACAATTATCAACAGTGTTAAGGTTGATAAATTTGAAGGCATTAAATGGGTGGATTGATAAAAGTTTCACCAGAATTGCTTTAGTTGTTGAAAGAAATGCTTCCTGAAAGTAATACACTACCTGATCAATTGTATGAGGCAAAAAAGATACTTTGTCCGATTGGTATGGAATATGAAAAGATTCATGCATATCCTAATGATTGTATTTTATATAGAAAAAGTTTGTAGAGTTGAGAAGTTGTCCCAAGTATGGGTTGTCACATTTTGAAGTTAAAGATGGTGATAAAGAGAATAACAATGAGGTCACAAAGCACGACCCTCCTTCAAAGGCAGTTTGGTATCTACTAATAATTTCAAGGTGTAAGCATATGTTTGCGAATCCAACTGATGCTAAAAACCTTAGATGGCATGCTGATGAGCGGAAATGTGATGGACTAGTTCGTCATTCTGCAGATTTTGTGCAATGGAGGAACATTGATAAAGAATTTCCTACATTTGGAAATGAATCAAGAAATTTGAGACTTGAATTAGCTTCAGATGGAATGAATCCTTATGAGGATTTTAGTACCAATCATAGTTCATGGCTCGTTTCGTTAGTGATTTATAACTTGCCTCCAAGTTTATGTATGAAGAGAAAGTACATGATGTTATCTATTATGATTTCTGGTCCAAAAAAACCAGGGAATGATATTGATGTTTATCTTAGTCCATTGATTGAAGGCTTGAAATTTTATGTGATGATAAGGTTGAAGTCTTTGATGGGTTTGCCAACGAATCCTTCCAAATGCATGACATGTTATTTTGTACTATCAATGACTTTTCTGCATATGGAAATTTGTCAGGTTATAGTGTGAAAGGTCATATAGACAATTAAAGCATGGGAGAAGAACAATCTATCTTCAACATCATAGATTTCTAAATCCATTTCATCTATATCGTAGATTAAAGAAAGCCATCAATGGACACCAAGAACATGACATTTCTCCAATTCCATTAACTGGTGCTCAGGTTTTTGAGAAGGTGAAAGGTCTTCATGTAGATTTTGAAAAAAAGAAGAAGAAAAGAAAGGCAATTGTGGCTAACATACGAAAGAAGAGGTCAATATTTTTTTATCTTCCATACTAGTGCAAGTTAGATGTGTGACACTATATAAATGTGATGCATGTTGAAAAGAAAATTTGTGATAGTTTAATTAGAACACTTCTAAATATAAAAGGGAAGACAAAGGATGACGTCAATGCTCATTTGGATATGATTGGAATGAATATATGAGAGGAGTTAGCACCAAAAGAAGTTGGTAAGCGAACTTTTTACCCGCAACATGTTACACTTTGTCGAAAAAGGAGAGAACAAGTTTTTGTCAATGTCTTCAAGGAGTTAAGGTACTACAAGGATACTCTTCAAATGTAAAAATTCTTATATTCATGCAAGATCTAAAACTAATTGACTTAAAAAGTCATGATTGTCATGTTTTAACGCAATAATTATTGCTTGTGGTCATACGTCGTATCTTACCAAAAAAATCTGAGGCTTACTATAACCTGATTGTGTTCATTTTTCAATTGCATATTTAAGAAAGTTATTGACCCTCAAAATTTGGAGGAACTCCAACAAAAGATTGTTATTATTTTGTGTCAAGTAGAGATATTTTTTCCTCCATCATTTTTTGACATCATAATGCATTTGATTGTTTGTTTTGTAAGATAAATTAGATTGTGTAGGTCAATTTATGTATGATGGATGTACTCAGTGGAACAATATATGAATATTTTGAAGGGATAAGTGAAGAATCAAAAGCAAATTCTATAAGAGTGCTTGACAATTTTTGGCACTCATGTAAAACAATGCAAAAGTCCTCAGCAAGTGTACATGTGAAAAACAAATCTAGAAAAGAGGTTATGCAAGTACATTTGTATATATTAAATAACACAGATGAAGTTATACCATCTTTAACTACACACAAGGACATTGTCAAAGATAAAACCCCAAGATAATCAAAGAGGTAGGTGTTGATGGAGCATAACAAAACTTTCATGAGTTGGTTTAGAGAACAAATCATTAAGGATTCGTCTGCATCTGAAACATTAACATGGCTTGCAAATGGATTAAAGTTTGAAGTGTTTTGTTGTTCTAGCTATGAAATCAATGGAACTTTATTTTATACAAAGTCTCAAGATGATAAAAGCATCGTGCAGAATAGCAGAGTTACTTTGGAGGAAGATTCGTTGCAATTCTCAACTTCAAAAGATCAAAATCCTATTGTGGGATCCATGTCATATTACGATGTTATATAAGAGATTTAGGAAGTTAGTTATACCAAGTTTTCTATACCTGTTTTCAAATGCAAATGGGTTGACAACAAAATTTGTTTGAAAGTTAACGAATCAGAAATGACATTGGTTGACTTTCGAAAGGTAGCATATGAAGATGTTCTATATAGCTCATCCTACATCTAAAAATTGGCATGTTGTGCTACACGGTAAAAAGGAGACCAACAATGAACATGAGCAAGCCAATGAAATTTATAAGATTGAATCATTTACATCAATAATGATTAATAAACATTGGGATGTACTTGCAATGAGCTACTACATTAAAGGCCCTAACTAAGAAGTTAGCTAGTAGCCAGAAGACACCGTGAATTGATGGTGATGTTGTAGCTCTTATACCGACATCAGATGTTGGTATTGTATCACAAGCATTGAGAACTTTCAATGCCTAGCCAAAACATCTCGTCATGATGACACCACACATTGAATTGGTTTGTATATGCAATAATATATTTACATATGTAGTATATATATATATATATATATATATATATATATATATATATATATATATATATATATATTATCCTAACTAATATCATGCTTGATTTTGTGCGTAGCAACATGAACCAGAGTTGCATAAAAGATTGTGAGGATCCAATAACGACATTGGTGAAATTTACTACAAGCATGAGTACAAATGCAATTTCGATTCTTTGGGATGCTACTATTTTTGGTAGAGATAACGAGTTGTCATTGTTCATATATAAATCTGATTTGATGGAGATCATATCAGGCATAGAGGACTTAAATGTCTCTATTTTGCAATTATGGATGATGTAAGTTAATTATTTTAAAATCGTTTCCTTCTTAGATATTAAATGTGTGCTTTCATTATCAAATAAGGTACTTGCATGATTTGACTGCGAAAGTGAGAAAGAATGACACATATGGGTTTATAGACCCTAATTTCATGACTCCAATGGGTAGCAGGAACCTTAAAACAAAAACGTACATAAGTAATTCCATAATGTAGTGAAATAAAAATATTTACATTGCTCCATATATAGATAGGTAACTATATCCTTATTTTTCATTGCATAACGTATAAATTTTACATTTTAAATATATTTCAACTAATTTTCAATGTAGTTGTCATTGACAACTACTAGTTGTGTCAATACCAGAGCGTACCACTTTATGGTTTTGCTCTTGTCATATACCTCATCCCACTTATTTGAAGAGCATAATTGATACATAAGTCTTTTTTAAGAAACTCTTTCCATTATACATTCAACTAGAATATACAATGTCATATTTTCTAACATTGTTTATACTTTAGTGCTTTTAATGGACAAAGTATATTGAGTGGTAGATCGATTGCCAATACGAAAAGGGTCACTAGGATTTCTCTCCGAGTACTGTAAGACCCGTGGAATTTAATTAATTAATAAAGGCGAGTAATATGAGCCTTTATGCCATTTAATATTGACTCATATGACGTGAAAAAGTACTAGCTCAAATGGTTGAGAGTACTTTATTGTGTAAGAGGACTTGGGTTTAAGTGCTATGTATGTCATTTGTGTGTTATTTAATTATTATGGTTTTAATAATATGCTTGAGCATGTTGAGTGATAATATATTCATAGAATTATATTAATTAACACGAAACATGAATTGGTTGAATGGTTGTGCATGAATTTGACATTGAAATGGTCATGGGTTTAAACCTTGGTAGAACCAAAGTAAAATTTCTTTTTGCCAAAATTAATTTTCGCATGAATGTGAAAGGGTGGAGGAAACCCTAACTGAATGGGTAGCCAAGGAAGGGTTGGAAAACCATCTAATAATGGCTCTTGAATGGCCATTAACCTTACTCTAATTAATTTTCGTTTTATTGAATAATGGGGTAATTATTGGGTTGTAATGGAGAGAGAGAAAGGAATTAGAAAGGAAAACAACACTGTATTGTTGTGAGGGTAGGAGGCTGCAAAATTTTACAGTACTAGAGTTGAAATTTAGAGAGATTTAGAGTTTTTGAGTGGAGAGCTAAAGGGAGGCCATTGGAAATCATAAAGCATTGCAACAAATTGTCTTGAGAGAAAGGATATTCAGGTTAGGAGAGTTATCCACGCTAAATTTTATGCTAAGCATGAATGGTATGATATATGCATGTGTTTAATTTCCATGAACTTATGTTTTAGCCAGGCGGCTCATAATTCTGGTGTGTTTCTGGGTTCCTTTGAGGAACCGCCTGGCGGTGAAGCCTTGTATCGCCAGGCGACGCAAGCATGTAACCCATTTCTGGGTTCTCTGATGAAGGGCCTAGCGGTGGTGATTGAATCGTCAGGCGACGCAAGCCATGTTGGCTCAATTTTGATATTTTTTGGGATCTGGGAGGATTCTGAACGGAATGAAGGTTAGTTTCAATTGTTAAGGGATAATTTGATGTCCAACTTCATTGAGTTTCGCGTAATTGAGGGCTAAATGTGAAGGAACATTGAGAATACGTTTTTAGGGCTGACAAATTTGGAGGTTTTGATGATTGGAGTATAATTATTGTGTAATTGCATTATAATCCTTGCTGGGTATAGTTAGAAGGGAATATTATGTTTGTGTTGTTGTATTCTTGTGTAAAAATGGAGGAGACTGGATCGAGAAAGGCAAAAAAGAGGTAAGGGGAATTTCGGTAGGTGTAACAGAACCTGGATTTTTCCCAGGTCTGATGCACCGGTTGGCGAAAGATAGGGTACCGCTAGGCAACAACACTGCACCAGTGGCATTCTGGAGGTTTTAGATGTGATGGTTCGGGTTGGATGTTGTGATAACTTTTGGGCATGAAGTGGTATGGAGAAATTAGTGAAAAGAGATTGAATTTGGATACCTAGAAGATTAGATAGAAAATGTGGTTAATGACATAAGATTAGAACTGAAGAATGGATTGGAAAAATTTGTCTGCTAAGTCTATTGTAGTTGAAATAAAAAAATACAAGAGTGGTTGGTATAGGTTATTCATGTTAAATAACAAGATAGGGTTACATGACTGTGAGGGCTTCATGGATGGAATAATCAAAATACTGTCAGGGAATGGTAAGTATTAACTATAACTTGTATGAGTTGCATAAGGTGAATTGTTAGAGAGTCAATTAATCTTAAGTAAAGCAACTCACTGGTATGATAGGATAGGAGGACTCATATGGGTATAAGAAAATTTGGTAATAAGATAACCATGGAGAATTGGTACTCTAGGTTGTGCAAATGCATGAATGAGAGTTAGCAGCTGAATGGAATGCAGCAAAACCAATACCTTTCGCTGTACTGGTGTGGCGCTTGGCGACGGGGTTCAACCCGCCAGGCGATAGCGGTATCCCGGAGAGTCTGTATGTTGTGAGGCGATAGCTACAATGTTAGTGGGCTCCTAGAACTAGTGCACCTGACGGTGAGAGCAGTCTCGCCAGGCGGTGTCTGAAGCTTTGGTGTTTCTGAGGCGCTACGCACCTAGCGGTACGTGTCCCCCGCCAGGCGGTCTAAAAGTGGGCAGCGCCTAGCGCATTGCGAGTAGCCCCAGGTGATTTTGTTGCAACAGCATTGGGTTTGCTGGCTCGGCGTGCGTGATCTACAAGGCTTTTAGGGTACCTTAAAGGTCGGGTTGTAGTTGTTCCTTGAGTTGTGGCTCGGAACGTATCCCTTGAGTTGAGCTCGGGATAGGGGTTAAGCACGTGACATTCCTCAAGTTGAGCTTGGGGTGGTAGAAGAACACGAGGAAACCCTTGAGTTGATCTCGGGTTGGTGAGTGTTGCCGGTGTGAATGTGTTGTTGTGGCCAGTACAGATGGGTCCAGATGGATTGCCCTCGACAGTAATTAGCTTACGAGTTTGGTAGTTTTGGGACGTTACGAACTATGTTCATATTTGGAAACTCCATCTGACGTTACGGTGTGTGATCCGTAGCATGGTTTCTCGCACGTGCTCTATCGGTTGTGGCCGATAGGTATAACAGCAACACACCTTAAGGTAATTACTAGAAGATGTAGAACACGGTTAGCGTGGTTGTGACCAAATGATATGAAATCAAAGGATGAAATTCTTTTGGTGTAATTTTGTATATATATAAATGTGTTATATTATATTATATTATATTATATATATATATATATGTTTATTCTATTAGCTTATCATGTCTGCTTGTGTTTGACAATGATCGTGTACACGATACACGTGAGCAAAGGATGTTGTAGGTGGATCCGATGAGGCATAGAGACGAAGCAAGGGCTAACTGGGAAAATTTTATAAAATTGTTTTATAATGGATTTTATAGTTTGTAATCTTTGATTATGAACATGGTTTTGTTTATAAATGATTTTACATGTATTCGAGACACTTTAACTTAAGATCAAGTTTTAAATTTCCCGTGTTTTTGAGAAATGAGGTTTTATTAAATGAAGTTGATGTAATAATTCTTTATTTTATTATTTAAAACTGTAATATCCGATAGGGATATTACAAGTACCTCTGCTATGTGTGTGTATATATGCATATATATATATATATATATATATTATATTATATATATATATATATACATATATACATACATATATACATATATATTATATATATATATATACTATTCATTTATTTCTAGTATTATCATTTAATTTATATCTAAATAATTTTACTATGAATGTAGTGTAATAAACAAACTAGGGGCTTTAAGTGTGGTTGTTTCGTCATGCAATAGATGATAACAATTGTATAAGGCAATTATGAAAATGGTTGGGATAAGGTAATTTGTTTTAATTTAATAATCTTCATGTCCTTGTATTAACTTCTCTTATGCTTTTGTAGAAATTCAATGACCCAAGTCCATTGGATTCATGAGCAATGACTTATGTATAACAAGCTTGGGCAAAGTATTTCCTATCTAGAGTTAGTGAGAGTTAGATTTAGTTAGAGATAAAGTTGGTTTAGACTAATTTTGTCATATAAGTTAATTGTAATTTTTTTGGAACTATTTAGATTGAAATTATGTTGGAACTATTTTGATGGGAATTATGTAGGAACCGTTTGGATATGAATTCTATTGGATCTTTTTTGCATTATAGATTAGGTTTAGACGAAAAACAAACCTGCAATTTAAAAGAAAGATACATATAACGATGATTTTTACCATAACTGTCGTTATATGTGTTGTTTCAACGACAGCAAATGCACAACCCGTCGTGGATTGTGCTGTTGTAATTTTCCATTATAGTGAATATAGAACGACGATTCACTAGTGCAGATTATTGTTTTTAACTCGCCTTATATGCCTCGGTTATCAAAAAACCGAAGCATATAATGGTGCGGTGGCATTTTTGCAATTCCACCCAACTTTTATGCCTCGGTTCACAGAACACCCGAAGCCAAAAACGGTGTTATGCTTCGGTTGATAAAAAATCAATGCCAAAAGCTAGCATATGCCTCGGTTGCGGAGAATCGAAGCCAAAAACTCACATATTTGGCCTCGGGTGATTGACAACCGGTGCCAAAATGCGTGCCCTTTTTTCTTTTTCTTCTTCCCCGCCGCAATCTCCATTTCTCTAAACAACTCCATTTCTCTCTTCTCTCTCCCTACAACCTAGCCAATATGCTTGCCTTTTTTTTCTTTTTCTTTTTCCCCACCGCAGTCTCCATTTCTCTCTTCTCTCTCCCTGCAACCTACCCCTCCACCATCACTGGTTCTGCAACCTACCCCTCCACCGTCACTGGTTCGTTGGTTCGCTGCCGCCCTAGTTCGTTGCCGCCACTGGTTCGCCACCGCCGCTGGTTCGTTGCACCTCCATATTACGGTTTGTTGAAAAGGGTGGCTGAAATGCAAAGTGAAAGAGAGGCTGAAACCAGGGGGCTCAAACGTTGGCAGATCTGGGCATCTAGTCTATGACGTAGGAGCTTTGTGTAGTGAGAAGGAGTGGGTTGGCAATACGGTGATGGAGCATGAGTTGAATCTGGTGCAGGTTGCGTATGATGCGACTTCGTCGTTGATGATAAGTGGAGACGAAACTTCCCCTCTCTTTGTTGTTCAAACTCCCTTCGAGACCGATCCAGGGCAACCATGGCGTATTCAATCCTTAGTCGCTACCTTTTTGTTCCTGAAGGCAGAGTGTACATTAGCTACGATGTTCAACAACCAGGTGTCTCCTCTAATTACTGGACCGCTGTTAAGGGAAGTGTGGAGGAGGATGAAAACTTCGTTCCTGTTCCGATTCAATTTGGATATTTCCGATTTCCATCGTGCTCTGGAACGACTTACCACAACTGTAGTGGTGTTCCAAAAAAATGTCCCCTATGGCCTCGGTTCTTACGTTACCCGAGACAGAAAAAGCGTTTTATGGCTTCGGTTAACACCCGAGGCCAAAAGTCATACCTTTTGACCTCACCCCAATATGCCTCGATTCTAAAACCGAGGCAGAATAACAAAAACAACCAGGATCAAAAGCCCTTACTACACTAGTGATTGTACATCAATCGTCATTTTTTTAGTGCTTTCTACAGTTGAAAAAAGCTTCAACAACGACACTTTGGATCATCACGGTCACAATAACTATATGACAACGATTTTTGGAAACCGTTGTTATTTCGAACTTCTTTTAACGACGTCCCTTCAAAGATAACTTTAGAATCGTTTCACATGCCTCTTTTAACCGTTGTCAAAGGACTTGATATAGTAATGATTTAGTAAAAATAATAGAATTGTACAATTTATACAACACTAAAAAAGTTATACAATGCTTATTTAAGCCAATAATTCCAATTAAATCTATTTTTCCTTCCACAACATATTTTCAATCAATTATTCATTACTTTATTTTCAAAATACAAATTTTAATAATCTATATATTACATACCAAATAATAATAAACTTCATTTATTCAAAAATATAATTATACATTTTTTGATATTTAATTGTTTTAAAAAATTACATCAATTAATATATTATCAATTACTACATTAAGAATTAAGAATTAGTAAATTAACTTATTACAATTCTTACATTTAATTTTTCTTATCTCTTTTAATTAATAATTAAAACTAAACAAATAAAAAAGACAACTTTTTTCGTTCTTTCCTTCTACTTAAAAAAAGAACAAAAACTATAAAAAAAAATTGCATCTCAGAATTCGTTTTCTTGAAAATCGAATTCTAACTGATTTTTCGCCAAAATAACATAAAACGAAGGTTAAAATTCGACTATCTAAGAACCTTCTGACATATTTCTCAAGACATATTTTCAAAATCGTGCTACTTTTGTAAATAGAAGGCACTATATACTATATGGGGAATCTACTGCAGAAAAAATTCGTTATTTCACTCCCTTCTTTTTCATAAATAGTGGTGATAATAATAGTAATGTGCAATAATAAAGTATATTTGAATACAGTTAGTGATTGTGGGAGGTAGAAAACAATAGCCTAAAAATTAAACCTTTCATATATGTAAACACGCTGCATTAGATGCCCAATTTCACTATTTGGCTTGCAAAACGGTGCCCACGGTAAACAAAAATATTAAAATTAGATAACATGGTGACCCTACTTACTCTAACATTGAGAACAAAAATGGGCACTAAATGGTGGAGTGCGGGTCCCATCATAAAAACCATCACATCAATATCGTGCACGGAAGATGAGTACTTCCAACTGATATAAAAAAAATTAAATAGAAGGAAACCCACCGATGCATAAAGAGCAAAATATGAAGTTAGCCTTAAAAGTGCACGAAATTAATGGACTTACAGTTATTATTGTTTTAACGTGGTGGCCCCAAAATTCCACTACTCTTGGACTTGGCTGAAGAATGATGCCAAGAACCTTCCATTCTCGGACCGACAGTCCCTGTTTAAGTTAATGACTTATTTGTCAGAAGAAATTTAAAAAAGGAGCAAAATAAATGGGATGTGAAACCAAATTGAGCCTAGGAACTAGGTTACATGTAAGAAATATATTAACAACACGACTTCTTTAAGTAAATGTGCAAAATAAAGTAATTTTTAAAATATTTATTTTATCTTAAAAATCAAACTAACAATTTTTTTATATTTTCTATAAAAAACACATTAATAAAATATTTATTTGAGTCATTGACATTAGTTTTATAAGAGTTATAAAGTTGATTATAGGTTCAACTCCTCGTTAACATTTAAGATATAAAGTTAGTTTAAAAATTTTAGAAAGAAAGGTAAGAAAAATGGTGACCTTAGTCCAATACAATACTATTTTCTTTTTCAGATTTTTATACAATATTATGGAAGGTTCAATTTGTATATAGAAAATCATGAACAAATGCTTGGTACCCACACTACTCCAACCAAACATGCTTCCACATTAGATGCCCAAATTAAAGTTATAGAAAAAAACATTCTACAACTTTTTACTAGCACAAATATATAAATAAATCGGCAAAACACATCTATCTAGAAATCTGACAGTGACTACTTGGCCTCCAATTCCATAATTTGCATTTACTATTTGTCTTGACCTACCTAATCTAATACTGACACGGAAACTAAAATAAAAAAACCGGCAATAAATGGTGCAGCGTGGGTCCCATCAAAAGTTTGCATGCATAATTGGATTCCCATGCAAAAGAATAAATCGCATTACAGATTCTCTGTATTCATGACACCGTCATGCACTGGAAATGGGGTATAAAGAGCAAAGAGAAATGAGGATTTTTTACATTTTTGGAGTAATTTAAATTTGAAATTCCAAAAATGCTGAAGTTTTGAAAAAAATTTCCACGCGGAGAAAGTCGCAGAAATATGGTACGACTTCGTTGTAAAAATACCGTGCTAAAATAATAATATTTCTATTAAAATTAATTGAAGTCATACTAGAATGAGAAGATTTTAGTATAAAAAATAAAATCATTCTATTTTGATATTTTGATATAACTTTAATTGAGTTAATAATTTGTTTAAACAAATACGACTTTAATTTTAAATGTTTTACGAAAATGTTGTCCTAAAAGAGACTTCAGTATCAAAAAATTTTGCTAAACTTTGATAAATAATTACTTTTAGTACAAAAGTCTTAAAATTTTAATATTTTACTTTTATAAATTTCATAAAATAATGCAAAATTACTCTATTTAGTAATTTTGTTAACTTTATCAACAAAAAAGTTTGTTAAAAAAGTTACTTTTGAAAGATAAAAATATGGCATGAAGAGGAGAAACACTTAACATTAACACACTAATGCAATTTTTATTTGGGACAATATATCTTGTTAATTTTGAGAACTTTCTCTTATAATATGAGGTGTCATCTTTTAATTGATTTTGTAATATTGAGTATAAGAAAATGAAAAAATAAAAACCACTCAGAAAATGACACCTCATGTAGTAAAACAAAGTTGTCAAAATTTAGTAGTTAAAAAATTATATATATATTTTTTTATTTTGCCAACTATTCAACGTGGAGAAGAGGCGTGAGGATGGAAGCCGGTGGAAAGAGAAGAAGAAAGGTTTTTGTGTGGTGTTCTGCGCGTGTACGTGGAGGCGTGAGATAGTGAGGTGTGGTTGGGGTTTCAGAAGGAAAATGCATTCCCTTCTCAAAGAAATATATCTATTGCTAACTGTTTTCTTTAAAAGTGCATGGAATTAGTGGACTTATACTGTTATTATCCTTTTAATGTGTCCCTCACATGGTGGCCCCAAAATTCCATAAAAATAGCAAATGCAGAATTAGCGTTTTGGTTGAGGTAACAAAATAGCATTTAACATACTTTTAATGTATTATTGCTTCAAGCAAAGTTTATAAGAAAACCTTTGACTAAAGCATAAAGAGTTGATCGATTTTGAGTGTAAAGCTCCTTCCATTTTCGGTAGACCAATTACTTATCTTCTAACTAATTGCTTAGATATTAAAGATTGAGCAATAATATTTTCACTGTTAAATTTTGACAATTTTTTCTCACAAAATAATATGTTATTTTTTAAATAGTTTTTAAATATTAAAAATAAAAAAATAAAAAAATAAAAAATTATTTAAAAAATATCATCTAAAGTTGTAAGAGAATATGCATGTTCTCAAAACATATATTTATCTATCAACTGTTTAAACAATAAACTGTATCTTTTAAGTCTTTTGATCGAATAAAATTAATGCGTTTCAAATATATATATATATATATATATATATATATATGTATATATATATAAAAGTATATTTCAAAACATAACATTTTAACAATAAGATGTCTTTCAAGTATTTATTGTTTATATAAATTGCTAGTGTTTAGACTGAAATTATAAATTAAAGATAAATGAATAAATTAAGAATCCCCTTATTTTGATTATTATTATTATTATTATTATTATTATTATTATTATTTTAGTGGGCTGTCTTTACATGTGGACCAGGTAGAATTTTCTCAAGTGAAATGTCCCCATTTAACTCATTTTATTCTGATCTTGCATCATCATGCACAAGTCTTTCAAAAGAAAGACAGATGTAGGGAAAGGAAAGATATCAAGCTAGCCCCCACAACCGTTTGGCATCAAAACTTTAAGCAAAAATAGAAAAAGGGTTTATTTGTGATTCCTTTGTGATTAATTAATCACTGAAACCTAAAGCCAAACACGGACCAACTTATTCATAAATTATTATATTAATCCATCCACCACCAAACTTGTTACTTTTAGGGTTTAATAAGGAATGACATACAAAGTTCGAAACCTTTGGGTCATTAGATTAATCATTGCCCATTAGTAATAGTATGACATAATAATCTTATAAAATAAAACGATCCAACTTATTCCAAATTAATACTGACCTGAGTCATTCTGAAACTGTTTCCCCATGGAGTCCCATAGATATCCCCAGGAACCTTTTCTGCGGATCTAAACTCCTCATGCTCCCTCTGCCAAGACGAAATTGCAAATATCAGATGCAATTTATCGTTCTTGAAATGATAACTAGTGAAACAGGATTTTTACAACGAACAAGAGAAGCTACCATAGCAAGACTCGGCGATGTTGTTAACGGAGCCAGAGAAACAGCAGTAGAATCTGAATCACACATAGTTTATGGTCCGAGGAAGAAAAGTTCAGTTTTTTTTTTTTTTCTCAGTAAAGAAAAGTTCAATTTGATATGAAATGAAATGTATTGTGAGCACACATACCAGGCACACTAAACTTTGAGCAATGGCCACATTGGTGACAAAACACAATATTAACGTCCTTGATGTACTGAATCCCATTCTTATTAGTGAAACATCCACTCATAAAAAATTTGTCGGTTTTTGATCCATCATAGAGCCTTGAAAAACACTGTATTAGGAAAAATCTGGAAGAAAACGCAGACAGCTAGAAATTACAAAGTCATGCACACGAGCACATACCTGTAAAGCAGTAAAAAGTTCAGCAGCTGTAGAAAAGTTACCACGATTATTGGTAAAGAGAATAACATGGTGCAGGAAAACACAGAAAGAATAACATGCAACCCTCTTGCATTCTCATCACAGTGCATTTTAACCCCAGCATGGCAGAGAAAGACAGTAAGGAATAGTTGCGATATTAGTGGAAAAATCTAAATCCTTTGCTCAGTTAGTGTTATTTATTATTATGTGTGTCAGGCACACTAAACGGCTTTCATAATCTTTTTACTTTTGTTGAGAGAGGAACCATAAAGTATTACTCTTTTTTGTTTTGTAATATATCTAAATGGTGTAAAGTAATCGATTTATCTCATTAATTTAATTTATTTTTTTCGAAAAAAAATCACTAAACGGTGAACATTTTGAATACATTTTTTTTAATATAAAACATGTAATGTAAAGATGAAAAAAAGAAAGAAAAGAGTAATTGTCTAATGTTTTTTCAACTTTTAAGTATAATTCACCACCCTTCACCAATAAAAAGATGAAAAATAGGTCGCTCCACTCGCTCACGCAAAAGAAGGAAAGCAGATTTGCTTTGACTTGAAAAAATGTTTATTTATAATTGAGCCTGTCTAACCCACGCTCCTTTTTTTTATTTCTTTAAAAATATTATAATTAAAACACGCACTAACAGAACCAAAGACCCTAACCAAAATACACAAAACCCTACAATTAATTAGAAACCAAGTAAATTACTAAAAGAGAGGAAGCACAACAAACCAAGCTATTTCTCCACGAATTCGCAGTTCTTGAAAGCCTCGAAAGAAGAACCGAGCTTCTCAAGCTCATTGAGCCTGATCTCAATGCACGAATCGGTTCCCAGTCCTTAGATTCACCTTCCCCTTCGTTTTTTCACTCCTCCCAGAAACTCAACCTCCTTATCCTCTTCTCGAAATCCACAATACCATCCTCCTCCGCAGAAATTAGCGTTCTTTATCATGGAAAGGTCGATTCGAATCTGCGGAGACGGCAGTGGCGGCGTCGAGACTCGAAGCGCCGCTGTTGAAGCTCGTCGGGGCTTTGCCGGAGTTGATCCAAGGTCCGAGATCTGCTCGGTGCAGTCTCGAAGCGCGGAGCGCTGCCACTCGCCCATGGTGTGGCAGGAAAAGGGGGTAATCCAAAAAAGGGGGTAATCCAAAAGATAAATGGGAGAGTGAGAGAGTGAAAAAGGGAGACTGAGAACTGTTTCTTTGAAATGGAGTGGAACGAGAAGTCCTTTTTGTTTTTTGAAAAGGAAAATGATAGTGATCCATATTCTTCTGATTTTTTTTTTTTACTCTACGAGGTGGCATAGGTGAATTTTATTTTTTAAAAGTTAAAATTAATTTTATGAAATCATTTTACATTTAGATTTAGCTTTTATATTTTTTATTAAAACTTCTTTTGTAGAAAGATATTATAGAGAGCGGGGGTAGGCGTGAAAATTGAAAGGATAAGAAAGTATAACGAAGAAAGGGAAAAGAAAGAAAGGGAAAAGGAAGAAAGAAGAAAGGAAGAAGGGAGAAAACGTGTGTTGTAGTGAAATCGAAGAAGGGAGAAGACGAACCTCACGGAGTTAGGGTTTTTATTGTTTTTCATTGTTCGATTCAGCATCGTGGTTCGTCGGTCTAATTTTTTTTTTTTTTTTGCGTTTCTGTAATATGCCAACAATTTCGTGGTTTTTTTTGGATCATCACTTGTGAGCAAACATGTTATCACCCATACATCATACAAGTGCAATTAACTTGGCTATGAAACCACATCAAAGAGATAATTACAAATGAACTAAGATTATCTAAAGTGAATCACCCCATAATCAATTATTGACTAATATAATATGGAAGTTCAAAAAATTGAGTAATATCACATGATTGCAAAAAATGCAGCACAGATCATCACTTGGGTGCACATAAGCCATCACTAACAAATCAAACATGTTTAATCCACTTGTGAATGAAACCACATGAAAGAAATAATTAAAAATCAACACAGATTATCCAAAATAAATCACCCAAAAACACGTATTGACTACTATAGTATGAGTTCAAAAAATTGAGTCATACCACATTATTGCAAAAAATGCACCACATGTCATTACTTATTTGCACACAATTCATCACAAAAAAAAAAGACAATTTTAATCAACCTATTCAGAAAACTAGTACTTGGTTGATTAGAAAGCTACTTCTACTTCAACTTTGACTAATTTACATCCAAAGTAAACCCAACAATGAATAATCATGTACTTCAAATGCAAAAAATCAAAACTTTGGGTCTGTTAAATACTAAAACAAATCCTAAGACAACAAATAGAAAAAAAAATCGTCATACCTCCAATCTCGTACAATCACTGTCATTCGTAGAACTGCAACCTTCGAAAACAATGGTTGAATAACCAAAACCCAATGGAGGAGACGCTTCGTCATAACTCCTTTTCACAACAAACACTCGTCATCAATAAAATCCGAACAAACCCCGTCGTCAACAAACCCTAAGCCTTTCAAGGTTTAGTCGCGACAGAGATTCTGCCACACTGTGCTATCTTCTGCGCTCAACGTCTTTTGCTATCTTCCTTCGCCAGAAGAATCACTCCAAAAACCGTTGTCGTTGTTGGTGACAAGAGAAACTACGACTGCGCCGAGAGAACGGGTTGAGAAGATAAACTACGAGTGAGTGCGGGGAAGAAAGGAAAAATTGTTCCAATTTTTGACTAAAAAACCCTTCGCTAGACGAACCACTCCTTGTTGGTGAGAAAAAAAACGACGACTATGCGGAGAAAAGGGGGTGAGAAGTTTCTCTTTGAGTGAGTGCGCGGGAGAAAAGAGAAATTGTTCAACTCCTCGACTAAAAGTCACGTCTGAATGTAAAATGGTTTTATAAAATTTATTTTAATTTAAAAAATAAAATTCACCTATGCATGCCACCTCATGGAATCAAATAAGGGGTCATAATATGGAGTCAGGGTATTATTTTCATTTTGAAAAAGATGACCGATGCAAAATGGCTTATATACTTTTTTGTCTTCATCTCTTTTCTATATTTTTTTTTCGGTATTTTGTTTTTTTTTTTTACTTATTTTCCTTTGCTTTTTTCTTTTTTAACTTCTTAGTATTTATTTATTTATTCTTTGTCATGTATTTTTTTTTAAAAAAAAATTTATTTTAATTTTTAATTTCTTAATTTCTTAATGTAAATGTATTTATTATTTAAAAAGTATATTTGATTCTTTTTTATTTATCATTAATTAAACACTCACTTTAAAATAAATTTTATTTATCCTAATAAAATTGAGTGTTGACAAATGATATAAATGACTATATTTCATACCTTACAAGTCATACAATCAATGAAGATAATGTAAATTTGCACAATCCACCAACAAGACAACATACCTAACCTATACAACAACATCGACCAAATTGTTTTTACATCTTAACTAATGACAGCAATATAAATAATTGTTGTTTGATTGGTGTATTGTTCTTACGAAATAATAACTCCATGTATATGTTTTACTTCCTGATAAGTGATTAAAAATATTCTATGTCATTAATACATAAATCATTCATTAATACATAAATCATTAATACAAAATAATAACAATTACACTCAAGATAATGAACAAAATAACTAGTACATGAAACATATCTATAATAGTAATTGTTATAAAATAAAACTAATAATAAAGGGGAGAAGAAAAAAAATAATAGAAGATGAGAGAATGAAAAACAATTTTTTCTATGTCTTATTATTGATAGGAAGAATCCTATTTATAATAGATATACCATGGTAACCCAGAAAAGATATAAATCATTAATACAAAATATTACATAAAAAAATAATAAATCATATGAATATCAGTCGTATCAATCATATGAGTAATTGTATATAGTCGTCGATGACTATTAATTCATAACAGTACTCAAATTCAATTGTTTAATGTATTCATTTAATTCAAATAACAAAACTTTTGCTATTATTATAATACTTCAGCTTCATTTGCAAAGCTTTTATATAATAACTTACTTTTTTCACATTATTATAATATGTTATGCTTTTGTTTTCAACATTCATTATTATAAAACATTTTTCAAAAGCAACTTATAAATAAGAAGATGATAAATTATAACGTTTTATAGTACATTAACATATGTTTCACATATATAAATTATGGAGCCATACATGCCATAATAATATCCTTAATATATTATCTTGAACTAAAATACTACAAACATTTTCATATTTGAAAGGGAAAAATAAACAAGCATTCCCATAACAAAGAACAAATCCTTCCCAACTGCATAATATTATTAAAATATTATAAACTTTGTTAACATTGATGACATTTATGTGCTCTTTGTCAACTCCAACAACTAACAAATTATCCTTTACGAATCTTTTCCCTCTAGAGCTTAAATAACATTTAGTTGGAGTTCTTCCTAGAGATGGCAAATAAACCCGTGCCCGTGGGTATCACCCGAACCCGTCCCCGTTTTGACGGGGAATCCCCGCTTTGACTGGGTATGGGTATGGGTATGGGTAATACCCGAAATTTTCAACTGGGGAT
>Ga0214544_1002517_pt1 | contig 38541 bp, 21 predicted proteins | sample CNSS3metaG_FD_160074 | JGI IMG/M metagenome (GOLD analysis project Ga0214544, IMG submission 160074) | Root nodule microbial communities from cowpea collected in UCLA plant growth center, Los Angeles, California, USA - CNSS3 | ecosystem: Host-associated > Plants > Roots > Nodule | place: USA...
TTAGCTAAATTAGTAGAAATTCAAATACCCTCAAAATAGGTGGAATTTGAAATTCTTCTCACTCAACCTCACATTCTAGACGATCCGGACGGGCACGACGACTTGGACGTACCCGACGACCCGGACGGGCCCGATGACCCGAACGTGCCCGACGACCCAGACGGGCCCGACGACTTGAACGGGCCTGACGACCCGGACGAGCCTGACGACCCGGATGGGCCCGACGACCCAGACGGGCCTGACGACCCAAACGTGCCCGATGACCCAAACAGGTTTGACAACCCAAACGGGTCCAACGATCCAGACGGACCCGATGACCCGGACGGGCCTGACCTAGACAGGTCAGACAACCTGGACGAGCCCAACGACCCAAACGGGCCTGACGACCCGGAAGTGCGAAACAACGCGGAGAGGCTCGACGACCTGAACGAACCCGACAACCCGGACATGCCCGACGACCCGGGCGGAAATGATGACCCAGATGGGCCCGATGACCCGAACAGTCCCGACGATCCAAATGGGCCCGACGACTCGTACGAGCCAGACTATCCGGACGGTCCCGACGACCCGGATGGACCTGACGGTTTGAAAGGGCCCGTACGAGTTGTCGGTCCCATTCGAGTCTCGGGCCCGTCTAGGTCATCGGGCCTGTCCAGGTCGTCGGATGTGTCCAAGTCATTGGGCCCATCCGAGTTGTCAGGCCCGTTTGGGTCATCGGGCCCATCCTAGTCGTTAGACCCGTCCATGTCTTCGGGCCCGTCTGGGTGTACGGGCTCGTCCGGGTCGTCGAACCCATCTTGGTATTCGGCCCCGTCCGGATTGTCGGGCCCATCCATGTCTTCGGGCTCGTCCAGGTCATCAGACCCATCTTGATCGTCGAGCCCGTTCGGGTCGTCGAGCTCGTTCGGGTCGTCGGACCCGTCTGGAGCATTGGGCCAATGACCTAGACGGGTTGGACCAAGCCATATTGACGAACTTGACGGCACAATCGTGCAGTATGGGTCGTCAGACCTCTAGATCATCGGGCCACTGAGCCTGTCCGGGCTTCCCAGTCGGTCCAGCTCGGGTGGGTCGTCGAGTCTAACCAATCTGATTGCATAGTTGGGTCTGCCCGACCCATCTGGGTTGTCGAGCATGTTTCCAAATTTATCATGAACTCAAAAGATAATTAAGCGTAAAATAAATATTGTTAAAATTAAATTTTATCTCACAATAAATTCAATTTTTTTTTCCAAACAAGAAATTGAAATTTCAGGTATTTTAATTTCCTTATCCAAACAACTTATTTAAAAAATGAATGGAATTTAATTACAAGCAATTCAAATACAAAATATTTCAATTTTTAAGCATTGTTGAAATGCTCCATCCAAACACAAGGTAAAACTAATTGGGTGTCACTAAATAATTACCAATATAGTATACTCTTCTCAATTTATATTTATTCCTTAAAACATATAAAATAAATAAATTCTTTAAACTTAAGTACTCGTTCAAGGATCTCGACAAGACTTTATTATTTATTTGAATCTCACTTATTAGGTTTCCCTATATTTGGTGTTGAGAAACGGATAAATAGTACAATTTCTAAGAATCCTCTTGCTCCATCAACAACAAAAATTAAACTTAATCTACCTTCTATAATGTCTCATTTAAAGACTTTTCTTTTTTTTCTATGAATTTTCAATGTTTTTCTAAATTTTCTAGTATCATGTTACTTATATTCATGATAAGACATATGATAGAGATGACAATGAATCACGATAAGTATAGATAGTATCTATTAACTACTTGTTCTTTTAAGAAAATTCTTTTTGTTACTTATAAAAAGAATATTTGTATATATTTTTTCATATTTACCGATATTTATAGGTAGTTGTAAATAATTTTTATTTCTTAATTTCAACTAAAACTATTTAAAAATAATCTTTTAAAATATAAATTCAAATAAAGTGGCGAACCATGACCTTTGCACGAAGCAACTGTAGTCGATATTCTAAAAGAAGGTAATCGGAGGTATGATGCTAAAAAAGAAAATTTTAAATAGGACATTACAAAATAAAATAAAGATATACTTTATGGCTTAAGAAAAATAGAAAAATTAAAGTAATAACATACGCTTTTTATTTCATTATTATCCTTGAAAATGTAAGTTTTATATTCAACGTGATATTGAAAGGTCAAGAAGTATTTGTTTACCAATATTATCAATGATCATGTATTGTGAGTTGTGTAATGAATATATCCAACTGTCACAGCAGATAAAATTCAAAAAAGAAAAAAAAAATCCTGTAACGAATATATCTAACATCATTTCTTATACTTTTCTTTTATGTAATAAAAGTAAAGTTTTATATACTCTAAAATAAACTTTGAAATATTTATTGTATATAATCTGTTTCTAAGACGAACAGGACCTCTAGTAGTTAGGTGCCATTTCATTGTTTAAATTTGGTTTAAATATTTTTTTTCCAATTTAATCTTTTAATTTTAGAAATATATAATTTTTTTTTATATTTTAAATATACTGTATTTTATTATAATATTTAATTTATTTTACTCCACATTTTTTTAATATTAATTGAAAAACATGTTTAAAATATTAAATAAATTTAATAAATTTGATTAAAAAAATTAAATGTATATATTTCTAAAATCGAATAATTAAATTAGATAAAAGTTAAAAAATTAATTTTCAGCTAAAATTAATGAAAAAGAAATATTTAATTTAAATTTGATGTGATGGGTAAAGTTAAAAATAGTTTTTGCATTTATTTACTTTTTGTTTTGGAGTGTTAGATAGAAGACACGAAGAGTATATTTAATGAATGAGGTGGGTTGAGTTAGAGTGCATGATGAATTGAATTTGAATTGAGATTTTGTGGCAGAGAGAGTGCAGGAAAGTGGCAGAAAGCTGTGGAAATTACCCAAAACTTTGCAGACACCATTTGATGTGTCCAATGCATTCACCACATACGTGTCACTCTACATGCTCCTTCCTTTTTCTACCCCTACTCTTTCTCTTACACCCTCAATTTCATAATCATTTTTAAATCACCCCAAATTACTTACAATAAATACGTTTATCAAATGTTCAAATACAAATTCTGAATTTGGTTTTGGAATAACCCAGTTTATTTATTTATTTATTTAACCCTAGTTTTTTTTAGTTGTAGAAGGTGAGCATTAACTTCACTATCCCACTAGCAAGAGTTATATTCTTCTTCTCACTGGTGATTCGGTGTATGCAAAAGTTGATGATGAGTTCAGAGGAAAGTAATGAGAGAAGAAAAGGTTCAAGGAAAAGAAGGGATGATTCTGATTCTGTCACAGTCACAGAGATAGAGAAAGAGAAAGAGAAAGAGAAAGAGAGCATGGTGAAAGGTAAGAAGAAGATGAAGCAGAAGTCCGACAATGAAATTCATGTGTTAATGTCTTCAGATGCAGAATATTGTTACTACATGTTGGAGGCCATGCCTCAGCCAGGACCTACATGGTCCACACCAGGTCCTTGTGTGTTACCTGAGACAACACCAACACCATCACCATCACCACCATTTGAAGATACCCAAGATTCTTCATGCACTTGGTGGCTCAAATTTCTTGAAGGCTTTGATGAAAATTTAACCATAGGGAAAATGGATCCACCATTTGAGGAAAATGTTGTGACGGAAAATTGCAAGGGATTTGGCTATGAATCACCTCTTGTGGATGCAATAGATCTTAGTTACTGTTGTCCAGATGATTGGTTGCTGATTCCGACAATGGACCAGGATTTTGGAGACTTGCTAATGCCATAGCAAATTCCTGTTTTTTTTTTTTTTTTTTCTTTTCTGGTTGGTGTTTTGACAGTTTATTGCAGCAGGTTTGAATTTAAATGTATGGTTTTTTTGAAAAGGAAAATGTTTATAAAATGTTGTGTAAGTTGTATAGTTTTTTTTTTCTCCATTGTGTTCCGACATATATTTGTTCATTTCATTGTATGAGTTTGCAGTTGTTATCACAAATTTCATTTTCCAACCAACACAGCTTCATTTGCTCTCTTTGCACTTCAAATTTGTGGAGATGGAATGAGTTTGTTGTGGTAAGATCTTGAACTTTCTTATTATGTGTTTCAAAATATCATAGGTGATTTCATTTTCGTTTCCACATTCTATTTATTTGTAAGTAAATTTTCTGTGAGTGGGGCCATTTAGTTTTGTGGATTATAGCTTGGAATTTATGTAATAATAAAGTGCATATTAGAAAAAGAAAAAACAAAGTAGGCCAAATAGTTAGGTCTAACTGAAAAAAAAATGGGAACTTTAATTTCAGCAAGTGAATTTTGATTAGACCCATTTAAGTGAATTTAATTAGTTCAAATACACTTAAACTAGGAACAGTTTATAAATGGATAAATCAGTCCACCGTTTAAATAACAATAATGATTCCAATGTATTAAGAAATTATATTATTTTATTAAAATACATACATATGTACATGTATTGAATATCAAATCACTATATAATTTAATTTTCTTTATTGAATTAATTTTAAAATTAAGTATTTTATGTTTTTTAAAAATAGGTTGGTGTAGTTTAGGGTGGTTTAAAATAAGTAGAGTTGACCAATTTTTTATATTTGACCTTTGGGATTGTTTTGGGCGGTTAGCCCTTGCCAGCTCTACAGACAATATCTTCATAGGATTCGGGTTTTGTTACTTCGATAGATTTTGTAAATTGTTTTATTTTAGGTAAATAAATTTTCATTCTAACATTGACGAGGAGAAAGAGAAGAGAAAGAGAAGATAAACATCGCTTAATAAAAAAAATATAAAGGGATATAAAATCAATAGTAAATCCCTTTTTACTTTAAAATTAATAAATCAAAAATTTCAAAGTAATAAAAGCAATAATTGTGAACTTCATTTACAATGTCTTCATTTATTATATATGCTTTATTTTGTGTGATAGTGTCTATGGATATAGACATGTCATTGAGCTTCATATCAACATTATATGGTTTAATTGATTAGATTGGTTCTTAATTCTCGTCCATCAGATTTAGAAGCATTGTTGTTATGTCATAAACTATATGGATGAGATGAGAGAAGAGATTTTATAAAGAATGGTAACTTATTTTTTATCAAAATTATATATAAAAAGTAGATTAATATCCCACGCCATGATTAAAAGAATAATCGTATATAACCCAATTATAATTGCAATTTGTTTTAATTTTGGTACAAATTTAAATATGTGCATTGCTTTAAACGTGGTAATGAGTAATATTGACTTTTAAATTAGGTATAGAAATAAAAATGAGTGATCTATATTCATTTTGTACAATTTTGAAACCGATCTTATTCAAAATTATTGAAACATCCCTTTACTTTGTAGACAATCTAAAACATTTGTTTTCAATAATGTTTTTATTCAAAGAATTACTTTTCATTTCTCTCTTGATTATTCTACTTGTTAAGTTTTCTCAAATAACTCAAAGTACTTTCTTTTTTATTACAAAAATCAAATCATAATACGATGAAATAATGATATTTTATAAAGATAATTAGAATTTTTTGTTACTTATACTTATCCAAATCCATAATATTTTATTTTAAACTATAAATCAATCGTTTCATTACTTATTTTGAAAAGAGAAATTCAATTGAAAAATATAAATATTTTAGAGATTTAATAAAATAATTTTTTATAAAAGTTATATTAAAAAATAATCAAATTGAAGATGTTAGTGTTTAATAAAATATAAATTAAAAAAATAAAAAAATATTTTATTAAAAATATGAGAACGAGTTCATTTACATAAATAAAACATGTTTGAACATGATTATATATAAAGAAAAAATACAGACAACAAAACATAATAACAAAAAAATATAATACAAGATCTAACATAAACATAAAAATGAGATATTTCATTATAACATAAACAACAAAGTATTACATAATATTACAGAGACAATATAATAGAAACATCAAAACAAAGTAACAATAATGTTATCTCATTGACATCAACATCAAACTATACTGACTCAACTTTCAATAACAAATTTTCTTAATAAAATATTTAAATTTATAATAAATTTAAAACTTAAGTAAGAAAATTGAATAATATTATTGCTATACAAATCTTGGACGCCATATTATAATACAATATTAAAAATAAAATATTTAGCAAATTGCATCCAATTAGTAGATGTAAATTTTTTATTAAATGTATTTATGAAATGCTGCTCAAAATTTCCATTTTAATGATAAAGTCACTCTCTAAGTTTAAGTAAGATATTATAAAAGGTTAATTATGTTTTTCATCTCTCAAGTATTGTGCGGTGCAATTTTGTTTTTAGTCTTTCAACTAACGTTTGCTCCAATTTGGTTTCTCATGTTTTGAAACGATTGAAAATAGTCTCATTTTTGGACGTCGTTAGTTGTGTTTGACACCTGACAAACGGATTGCCACATATGGATCCCGTTTTAAGCTGTGTAATGAATTTTATGTTTAAGCATGTGTTAATTAAAGATGAAGACAATTAAATAAAACGAAATTGGACAAAACATAAAATTTATTACACAGCTTAAAACGAGATCCATACGTGACAATCCGTTCGTTTGCTAGGTGTTAAACACAACTAACGACGTCCAAAAATGAGGATTATTTCTAATCGTTTCAAAATATAAGGGACCAAATTAGAGCAAACATTAGTTGGAGAACTAAAAACAAAATCGCACAATACTTAAGGGACGAAAAACATAATTAATTCTATTATAAAAGTATATATGTATTTTATAAAATAAATCAAATTACTTCCAAAATAATTTTAATTATATATTCTAAATGTATAATTAAATTAATTAATGCAATTGTAAATCATATATGATTAAAATGACCACATGATATATTAATTATACTCGAATTATTATTACCCAATTAAACTAATTAATACAAACTACTTTATTTACATTTTTTTAATAATATTTTTACTTTTACTGGTAAAATTATGTAATAATAATACTGATAAACATAATATGGTTCACACTTGTTTCATTCTTCGATTGTTATTTTTCAACAATAAAGCATAAAGCTTATCATATATATTTTAATTAAAACCCACACCTGCTTAAATAATCTATGCAAACAGGTCTATTAGTTAGGCTACTACATGTGCCCAATTCACTTCAATGTTAGGTCTAACAGTGATTTAGTTTATACAATTAATATCAATTCATATTTATAAAAATCATATTCATATATTCACATTTAAAATTATCATATAAAATATTTATTTGCATATACCTAATATATATTGTAAACTTTCAAATATCACTACAATATTAACATTAAAACAATCACTATCGTACATAATTTCACTAATCATATTAACAAAAGTTATACTTATTTACAAAATATCTAAATTCCATCTCAATCAAAATAATAATAAATTCATATTTTATTTTTCTATTTGTAATATTCATTAAAAAAAAATCCACAAACAATATCTAGATCTTACCAAATAAACTTAAAAAGCCACATGTTAAACGATAAAAGTGTTTCTTTGTTGGAGCTAACACAAGTGGGCTATGATGAAAGAAAATTTCATCATGCATCCTAAATTCCAAATGCATCAATTCAAGTTCATAGCACTTTTAGATTAAACCTAAACTAAACATTTGAAGAAAATGATGACAAACCAAACTTTAGTAGTTTCATATTGGGATATATCGGTCATTTCAAAGGTGCAAACTTTAACCACAACTTTAGGAGCTAATCCACACCCTCCAATCCCCCATATCATAAATCAATCAATCTCAACCATCTATGCATTATTGAACCAATACCAAGGGACACCTATAAAATGTGACACAACACACAACCAAGCCTTCCATAACACAACTAGTGCAACCATTTCCTAAAACACAATCCTAGGACCATACATTAATTTCACAACATGGATGATGATGTTGTGATGCAAGAGAATCATCAAAAGATGGAAGTGCAAAACAAGGCCATAGTTGAAATTCTATACAAGTCACTATGGGGACAAGGGACAATGGAAAATGTCACCAAATTGCTAGCAAGTGACCTTGAGTGGTGGTTCCATGGTCCTCCTCATTGCCACCACATGATGAAGGTGCTCACCGGAGAGACAGATCACATCAAAGGCTTCCGGTTCGAGCCGAGGCGGGTCGCCGCCGTTGGTGGCGACCACGTGATCGCGGAGGGGTGGGAGGGCAAGGCCTATTGGGTGCACGTTTGGACACTAAAAAATGGCCTCATAACTCAATTTAGAGAGTACTTCAACACATGGCTTGTGGTGAGGAATTTGACGCAACCAAGTTGGGAAGATAACAAAGATAGCATCATGTTTTGGCAAAGCCAGGCTCGTGATCTCTATCAAAGGTCACTTCCAGGAATTGTACTAGCCATTTAGCCACAGCAACACTTCATGGTTGTGGTTAATTGGAAGTTGGTTAGGGACATTATAATGTGTAATGTACCATAAAGTGGCCCTACGGATTAAACACATATGTTGTTCTACTCAGCAACAAATTTTGTATTATATTTGGCTTGTGGACCTCATCCACTGTTCCATAACATGATTATCAAGTTGAAAGGGAAAAGAGTGAATAAGAGGGCCAAGAAAAAAAGTTGTGAAAAAAGTCTGTGAAATCATGTGTATAATATTAAATGTTCATGTTGCACTCATTATTGGTTTTGCTGAAGACTCATTATATTTGAAGTATGAGTTGTCTACATAAGAAACGTTGCAAAATCAGGTGAAATGATGATATCCTGAAGAGAGAAATCCAAAAATGAAACTTGATGATGGTACTAAAATCGTGGTAGGTATAGAGAGTTGGACACATATTTAATATAATTGTTGTGTTATTTCTTGTGTAACATTTATTTTACAGTAGTGTTGGGAAATCAATCTGCATATGATGATGCAGTTGCAGAAATGAATTCAGTTTTCTTTACGTTCTTACAGATTATTTATTCTATTTTCATTGTGATTGGTAATTGCCACTCCTTTTTAATCTTTCCTTTGATCACTCACCATTGTTAAAGAAAAAATCACTGACTTTTTGGAATTTTATCTGTCTTTTAAAGTAATCATAGTAACGAATTATGGCCTTTTCTACTCTTCCTATGTCAAGTGCTAAAATGGAGTAAACTCTTATTTTGGTAGTTGAAGTTGTGAAACATTATTTTTTTAATAAAATAAATGAAAAAACACATTATTGTATAGATGACAATCTCAACATGGTTAGCATCTCCATCTAAACTTAAAAGTTTAAATTTATCTCTAAAAATATAGGATTGAGAAATTTTGAAATATATTATATACCAATTTTGTTCTTGAATTTTCAGTCCAAAAGTGTTGCATGTGGCATCAATTATCTCGTGACGGAGGTCAAGTGGGTCGGATCATAATCGAATCGTGGTGTTTGAACTTTTACACTCTTAAGTAAAAAGAGTTGTTTCCTGACTATTAACTATAACTTTTGACCAAGTGATAAGCACTTGATCCAACAATTGGTATCAGAGTCAGATTCACAAGTCGGCCAGTTTCAATTTAAAAAGTTTGAACAAGAGTCCTAGAGACAAATTTCCATTGCTCTTCTGTAGCACCATATGCATTACATTTAACTCATGAGAATTGAGAAGGAATAAAAGTACCATAATAGTGATACTTAGAATGGTAGTTTGTATCTCACTAAATTTGCTTGATTAGCTTTTTGAGAAAGCACTAGACTGATCCAAAAGAGGATTTTCAACTGAATTTGTATGATGTAAGCAAGTCAATCCCATAATACTGGACAATTTATAAGTCTTTCAAATTGCAAAAATGTTAACAAGTCTCATCTTTTCAAATATTTCATTTAAATATCTAAATTTAAATAACAAGTCTCACTTTACTACTCTAGGAACTAAAGTGATAGTTTAATTGTTAAAATATAATTATGGTCTCCCAGAAAAAAATTCTATAAATTTTTCACAAGGTAATTTTGTTACAAAAAAAAAAAGTTATTATTGAAATATCTTTTACCCTACATTCCTTTTAAGAGGTGTAAATAAATGATAATTACTTCTGCATCAATGGAATGAGGTGAAGGACAGAGCCACAATATTAAGCTCATGCATGGGTCTTTCCCTGATTGAGAATTCTTATTTTATAAATTTAACTTAATAAAGGAAATACTAATATCACTATCAGTTTGTTTAACTATTCAAGAAAAAGATAGTGAATGAAAGTAAAAAATAATTGTTAGAAATATTGAAATAGAATATGTTTATGTAATTTTAAAGATGGTTAATTTTATTTATTTATTTTAAAGATGATTGTCTTTTGAAACGAAAAAAAGTTGTTATAAAGAAAAATAATTAGATGTTGTATTTGACTTTCTCCTTCAGGTGATTCAATTGATGCAATAGTAATTATCACTTACCAATGTATTATAATGGAGCCATAGGAAAATATTCTGGATAAGGTGGCTTGAATACAATATTGCTATATTTTGTCTTTACAATTATATGTTCAATAACACAAAGTCTACATTGTATGAGGAGGCAGAAATACTCCATTATTATGTTTTCAAATCAGCTAATCCGAAATTATGATTAACAAAGCTAGTGAGTATAGATTTAAAGTTATAAAACATAAATTGTCTCCAAAATCAGTTTAAGAATCTGATTGCATGTGAAGACATAATTGAAAGGGACGCAACAAAAGTAAATAATAAAGTTTGACAAAATAAAGTTGCTGATACGAAAATATGAATGTTACATCTACTGCCACGAAATAACTTCACGTGATAACAGCATTTGATGAAACAATGTAAACATTCGATTTACATGGACCTTTCAGATGCCAAATCAAGAAGCTTACGGAAGAACTCATGGGGATACAATGGTGGTTGTTCAGCTAGTGCCTGTGATATGTATAGAATGATAGTCAGAATCATAAAACTGGAATGTAGCGTTTGTTCGATTGGTGCTGTGTCTTTTTACATGAATAAAGGTGTTTTAATTTTTTTATATAACCTTATTTTAGTCTTATTTTTATTTAACTATTTGGTAGAAAGCTTCCTTTTGCTCTCTACACTTGAAAAGTAAGCTTTCATTTTATTTGCTTCAAGTTCATGTCATTTAGCCTTTGTGATATGCCAACTGCTTTTAAATGCAGCGTAGAATAAATTATCCCTTAATTCAACCTCTACGTGATGAAATCATATACTTGGGGAGTTCCTGGACAGAGATGAAAATACACACAAATGATCATGGAAAAAAAGTAGTTATCGTAGCCAGAATTTACCTGATGAATCAGAACAGTGGAAGGTGTCATTCCAGGAACAGTATTTACCTCTATAATCAAAACCTACAAAATTGAAAGTTATCCAGGAATAAGATGATGACAAGTCATTGAAACACAATTCCTGCATGAGAAGACTAAATACTAAGTTATTTCTTTGATTTAGTGAATGAAGATGACATTCTATTAAGCATAGACCCTCTCAATAGACGCTATGCTCTTAAACAAGATGTGTTGTTGGCATAACAGTTGATCAGTATATTTGAGCTGAAAATAGGGGAAAGTTTAATAAATAAAGTTTATTATAGGAATATTAATGAAGCCATATTCTAAATCCAAGAATGGATACTTTACAATATATATATATATATATATATATATATATATATATATATATATATATATATATATATATATATAGCTCTTTTAAGCATTCTAAAAACCTTGAAATACATTGTGAAGTACTCTTCATGCAAGTCTTGTATTGGGCGATGCTTGTTTATGAAGATAGAAAATAGAAGGTATGAAACAAAACATAAGAGAATGACAATAGAGGGTTAGAATTCAACAAACCTCTCCACTGTCAACATTTACAAATGCATCTATTCGTGAAAATCCTTCCAATTGTAGAGTATTTGCAATGAGTTCAATGTGCTGTTTACACCTCTTCAAAGCATCCTCACTATACAGAGAAGACAAAGACAATTAACATTCAAAATCGATTAAAAGAAACCTATACAATAAGAAATAGGTACGTCAGCATCATTGCACAGTGAAGAAACAATGACTTGTTAACCTTTCTCTACATAATAATACATGATGGAGCATGACACGGATCTAACTAAATACAAATCAGGAAATCTGCACTGCATTCGATAAAAAGATTTGAGACTGGAAAAAATGTCAATCATAGACATCAGAAAGCATCGTCCTTAATTGCAAAAGAGGATGGATTTACATTACCAAACAATCTAATTCAACAGACCCGCACCCTTCCAACTTCAACCGATCAATATATAAAAAGGAAATTGAGGAACAATAATTAATGCTAGGGTAGAAAATGTCAACCCCGTAACATAACTTGCAAATTAACAAACTGTCAATAGAATAATCAAGCCTTAATGACATTCTTATCACCACAACACAATAAGCTATGCCCTTATCAAATCTTGGATTCCAAATTTCAAATGCTCTTAAGAATGATGAAGCAATAAATCTCAGTAAAAGACACACGAGATTAAGAGGCACAAAGAAGGCTCTGCCATTGGGGTGTGAAATTTATTTAGAATACCTCATAATTGACAAGGGAGGCGGAGTCAGATTGATGCCAGTCCCACCTGCCAATATACAAGTATATGAAAAAAATGAACTATGGTGAACAACTGCAGTATAGGAAAAAGTACTAGGAATAAGATAGATAAGAGTCATTCACATATAGCCCCCATCGTCAAGGCAGTTACAACTTCCTCGTACATTTATTCCTTTTTTCTTTTGTCTACTAATCAATAGTAGCATCCTCATAACCTTTATGCTTAGCTTGGATTAGCTTATTGTGCATTTAGAATTAAAAATCACGGCCAATTAAGATCTATCTTCTTTTGATGAGAACTGAACTATAATTAATTATGCTCGAAGCATTTCTTCATTTCATATTCCCAGCTTGAAAATCATGAGGGTCCCCATCAATTTCAAAGATGGATCCAAGAAGCATAAACCATGCTACTTGTGGGTGGTAAGAAATTACTTTTTATACATTATCACTACAATTTTAAAATCTTTCACGGATAGCTAGTAACAATAAGAGATTATTTTTTACATTAAGTAACCAAGCACACAATCCCCAATTTTCACCTAAAAAATTTCTAACTCGGATATTTGATCTTCTTTAACTTGAAACATCTTAACTGAAAAACCTTTGATTCTGGAAACTTAAGTGTGGGGTTTTCTTCATAGAAATCTTAAACTTCACAACTCCAGTGTTCTGTTGGAGTACAAGGACACAAATTTCTATCTCTATACTATAGTTTCTAAGTCTTGCAATTCACCTTCTATAAAACTGATTAATTTTAAATTCTAGATCATTCTATGATGGAGACCAACCTTGGAACTTCTCCTCTAGTGACAAAATATCACCAGATTCCTTGACAGTTACACTAGGACTTAGCGAGTGCATTGATCCACGTTTTCCTATGACGCCAACTGTTATTTCCACCCATCTGCTGTTCCCTTTCCACGTAAGGCCACTACCAGTGGCATTCTCAAATTTGGTTGTCACAAGTATTTCATCTGTCTCTATGAAAGGTTCAAAGATTACGTGCTCTGGAGGAGGGTTTGGCATCTCAATCATACCATGTGCCTGTACATTTAATAAAAAAGGTGAAGACCTAATGTAATGCAGTGATGCTACTGGTATGTTATACTATGAATAGACACAGCAATATTATAAATACTTATTACCGCAATGACATTACACATTAGTACCATTTTTTCGGCAAATGCTTTTTTTTTCCTGTCTCTCTCATATACAGCATCAGAGCTACACTACTAATATGCACTGAACATTCCTCAACAAGTGAGATCGTGATGATTACATGATTTTATTACTTATGCATACCTTTGATAAGCTATTTGGAGTAATTCTTAGTAGACAGTCCTCCAGAGCTTTGACATATATTGCAAGGTCCTGGGAACAGCTGTATGAAAATAGAATTAGCTAGTTGTAAAACATAATTCATTAAATCCTATGACAACCTTTAATCACTGATATCATTCACAAGAGATACTAACAAGTAATAAATCTACCATAGTCTAGCAACCCCAGTTGAGCATCCATCTTTTGCTGGTTTGACACATAATGTTTGGCACTGCAGCTTCGAGGTGAGGTCATGCCATGTATCATTTATGGACTTATTAAAGAGATCAGCTTTTTGTCTGACATCCTTGTTTATGGTAAGAACTCCCGAATTTGCAAGCTTTTAAGATCAGGATATTATATTAGAATGTAAAATATGAAAAACATGTCAAATTGTTGAAAATACTAGACTTAAATTTCAATGATTTTTCTTAAAGTTAAAAGGGATTGTATCTTACAATTGACAATAATTATACCAATTAATTTTAAATTTGGTATAATTGCCCATAAATATTTAACATCCCATAATCCCTACACTAACATTCATAATAGTAGAAATTCTAAATTATAGTAATGTAAGAGGAAATTGAGAAAAGAAATGTAAGAGGAGTGCTCTTTATCTTCCACAGAAAAAATATTCATATTCAAATTTGGGTCACGTACATGTTTTAAAGCCACCGAAGTTGCAACTTTGTCCATGCAAATCTTTGATGCCATTGCACCAGGACCTTCAACAAAAGATAAAAGAGAACAGAAGAAAATAAATATTAAAAGAAAAAATAAATAAACATGATTAGTGGATACCATTATACCAAATAGTCTCACATATTAGGTGCACGGTATAAACAAACCTGAGTAGGGCACTCCTTCAGCATCTAACAAAGATTGAAGTGTACCATCTTCTCCAATACCTCCATGCACTATAAGAAACAAGGAGTAAAACATTACATAAATAATCAATTTCTCAAGCTTGCATTTCCTTCCGTGAAAGTTTATCTATACATTCAAATAGTCAAACAACTGTTAGAAGAATATGCCATATTCTGGCAAGTATCACTATTAAACAAAGAGGGGGTCAGAGAACACACTCCTTAACAAACTGTTATTAGTTATAATTTATTGAAAACTACAAAATCCTGAGAGGTTCATTGAATAAGACTGGACCTACAAAGTTGTGATTTCCAATAGATTTGAACAAATAGGAGAGGGTGTTAGAATGAGCTAGACGAGTGTCTTTCTAACATTTCTCTTACAAAGTGTTTGGTTGGAGGGAAATTGAAGGAAAATGAAGAAGAGGGGAAGGGAGGAGTTTTTTTAAACCCTTCTTGTGAGGTTCAAACTTTAGGAGTGGAGGGGAAAGAAGGGGAGCCAAATACCTTTTCATCCAATTTGTGCCCCCGTCCAATATTGGGAGGATTTGGATTGGAGGGGAGAAGACTTAAAACATTTCAGGTGCATCCTATTTATCTTTTAAAGTCCAAAATTAATAGGTTATTGGTTCTAAATTATGATTTTATCATGAAGAGCACAGGAAACCATCTACTACTATAATGCCTCTAGTAGTGTTAACATCAACTAAATCGTCTACCCTTTGTAATCTCTTTCAGTAAGTATTAAAGAAAAAGGAAGGAATACTGTGTGAAGAAAGAAAAATTCAAGGCAAGACTGGTGGTAAGTGGAGGGAATAGCCTATAATGAAATTTTATCATCTGTGGTAAAACATATTTCAATAAGGATCTTGATGTCAATTGTTAATATGTACAATCAAGAGCTGGAACAATTGGACACTAAAACAAATTTTCGTCATGGTAACTTGGAGGAGACAGTCAACAAGCAGTAACCCAGAGGTTTGCTGAAGGACAAGGAATGTATCTCTTGCATAGATCACTGTATGACTAGAAACAAAGTTTGTGAAAGTGGTAAGAGGTTTGATAATTTTGTGAGGACGACAGGTTCTAGAGGAACAATTATGATAGTTGTATTTACATCTTGAAAAGAGAATAAAGGATTGTGTTGTTCTTACTCTTGTATGTAGGCGATATCCTTATAGCCTGTCGATGTAAAAAGGAGATAAACGAACTCTAAGAAAAATTAGTCCGAATTTGAGATGAAAAATCCTGGTCTTGTAAGGAGGATACATGGGATGGATATACAGAGGAATCATACAGTTGAAGTGCTGTGTCTATCTGAAAAAGGATATTTAAAGAAGATTGTTGAGGGGTTAAGAATGCATGAATCTTAACCTACAAGTACACCTTTGGGCCATTACATGTTATACTCTTTGTAGTATGTTTTTTGATGTGTCCTATTTGCGTAGAACCTTCTATAAATACTGAATATGAAATTATTTTATCATGTATTGTTAGAAACTGACATAGGCAAGCAGATCAAGTAACGGCAGAAAAAATAGATAAGGAAAGTGTATGAGGCAGATGCCAGAGATGTTTGGATGAAAGGGGAGGGGAAGAAGCATATGCTTGAGGATGTGTAAGTTAGACATGTAAGAAAGAGAGATGAGGTAAGTGGGATTCAGTTAGAGAGAGAGTACGGAGTATTTCTGTGAACAAAGGAATGCTCCTTGTGACCAGGAGGAGTGCATAGATGCAAAGCATAGGCAGGGGGTACAATATCAACATTCATTTAGTGTTCCATTTTTCATAATTCATATTAATATTGCTTTTGTGAGTGAAAGTGAGGGAGTACCATTACTGACAAAGGAAATTCAAGTTAAAATTTAACAACTAGAAAACACTTTTTTCTCAATACCTGCAATAAAAACTGTTGCCTGGACTTCCTTGGCTAGCTTGATCCACTGCCTTAAAGAAAATTCCACTGGAAGTTCATCAGCAATATCAAACCCTGTAAACCAATTGTGGTCTTTCAAACCCTGCATAAGCTCATCCATTACTTTCTTCCGTAGGTTAGATGTTATGGCAGCTCGTTCTGGCTCAATTGCTTCCATGCATGCATCCAGTACCTCCTCAGTAGTATGTCGTAGCACAAGAGAATAACTGTACACAGATAATTACAATAAAATTATTTCATTCTAACTACATTATGAAGACGTCAAGTCCATAAATCACAATCAACACAAATGTTACTGATCATGGAAGTGCCTATGTCAAGGTTACTTTACACAGATTGTTGGTTCTGGAATGTACCAGTTATTTGATACATTTCTAGATTGCAGTTGCTGATTTTATAACCCTAATGAGAAAAATATAATTTTACTTTCTGGAGCATAATATAGTCTGAGAGAAACCATGAATGCAAATCAGTTCGGGACAGAAGATTGCAACTCTCTGAAAAGGTAGGAACTGTTAGATGGAGGTCCAACAGTAGCTTTTCATTTTTGGCACACTTCCTTGTTCAAGATTTCCTTGGGCTTCAAGAGTCAAATTCCAGTTTTCTCAGTGGTGAATTTTAATTTAATTATGAACAATGGAGATGGAGAAGATCAAATTTCACTATTTGGCCAATGGGTCTTTGATATCATGCTAGTGTCCAACTTTAGAAATTGGTCTTTAAATCTAACTTTTTATAAAACCGACTTATGAGGTATAAGCTCTATTTAAGTCATCTCTCTAGTTGAAGTGGGACTAAAACAACCACCTTTGAGGTCACACTTAAGGCAACTCCCAACAAGGTGGCATCTAAGGCAGATTAGGATGAATGCGTCTAACAACTGTAAAATAAAGTTGTTCTCATATGAATATTCAAAAATCAAGGAAAAATTTGAAGTAGAGGAAAGGAAAAATACTTACGGTAATGACCAAACTGTTCTATTCATTTCGTCATCATCCTTTCCTGCATCAACACTTGTTGGGGAAAGCAAACATGGAGTGACCTCAAGCTGCAAGACCAATTATTTTAGTCTTTTCAGATAGAATGCCATAAGACCTATATATATATATATATATATATATATATATATATATATATATATATATATATATATATATATATCTGAAAATGAGATATTATCTGCTAAAAGAATAAACTAAAATGTCACATTCATGAAAGATTTCACATTCTAAAATAACCCCTACTCCACTTAAAGAGAACGAAGAGAACCTGGATAAGTGTGTTATATCTGTTACATCACATTGCATGATGATTCTAAATGTATGTAAATATGCAATAGCTCAAACAAACTAAGAACAAAAATGACAAACTAATGCTTATACGTTTCTCTCAAAAAGTTGTCAAAATTAAGAACATAAATATTTAAAGATGGATGGCGCACTCAATCTTCTGCAGATGAGTTACCAAAGCATGTACAGTAACTTTAAGGTCTTCCTGATTGTGGACACTTACATCATGGAAGGCTAGCAAATTGAGCCAAACATTTGTACCACTCATAAGAGATACTTGTCGTTCTGATGTGTCACCTCCAAAAATGACAAAAACTTTTCGAGCTCCTTTGTGGTGAGAAAATGAATTGTTAAGTTGTAAGGATTTTGACCTGCTTGGAAGTTGACCTATTATACCACTAACTGATGCAAGATTTGGAAATCTCAAGCAAGCATGATGAATAATGCTTCTGAGGATGTTTGTATGAGAAAACCCAACCTGAATAACATATATAACATTTTCAAGTAGTGAACAATAAGAATTGTCCTTGCATATATAAGAAAAACAAAAAATAATTAATTTTATCATCTGAAAGTGATTTTACTGGTCAGTGCTGTGTTTGCATAACAACATGCTTTCAGTATGTGTAACATTAGATAGATTCGGTATAATCTCCTTAAAAGGAAATAGACAATGTCATGTCACTGAAACACATAAGATTAAAACAACCACAACAACCTCCTTCCTACTAAGTGATCAATGACATGAATCACACAATGCCATTGGACTTTATTACAAACCAAATTCTCAAGGATATTCCCCATAGATACCCTTTTCTAATTGTTTCTAATGTTCTTCGTTGGTCTCCATCTACCTGTATTTATAGGGCTAAAAACCTAGAATGTACTCTCTCACTAGTATTTCCAGTGACCTTCTTGCAACCATGCAAACCATGGTAACTAAATTTGTACATTCTTTTCCTTAACAGGTGTCATAATAATATCTCCTCTTATGCAATCATTTTGAATTTTTGTCATTTTTTTGGTAATCACACATCCGGCTTAACATATTCATTTTTACTACACTCACCTTTCTTTCTCTTATTGCCCATTTAAAGCCCAACATTTCCTATCATAAAGAATAATTGGTTGTATAGCAGTGTGATAGAACTTCCTTTTGAACTTGTTAGGTACTTCACTGTGACCAATAACCTCTAATGCCATTCTTCATATAACACAATGAGATTAAACGGCCAATTCAAAAGATAAACAAAAATTGCTCACAGAAAAATGCAAACCAATTACAGACACATAGTTATGACAGAGATACTTTCGGAAAATATAGGGAATGTGGATATAGAATACAAGCAATGTGATGCAGACACATCCAGAAGTACCTTAGAAGCTTGCTGAAATAGAAAACTGGTTTGTTCCATACCACTGATCTGAAACGTGATGATTTTAACATTCAGCAAACTAGTGAACAATCAACATTAGTAGTAAAACTGCTAAAGATATCCATATTATTCCCAAGGAAGAGAATCATCTCACCAGGTTAATGTCAGTGAATACTATGGAACCTGATTCAGTTCTTCCAAACTCGCTTTCTGAAGATGATGATAACTTGGAACCTGAATTTGGCAAAAACCATCCATCAATTCGAGCAAAGTCTTGCAGGCAAAGCTGCTGAAATAACAGAGATGCTCCTTTGCGAATATTCTCAATGACATCTAAAGGAAACCGTGGTGGAGTGTGATAGGCAACCTGCAAATATATACGCTTCATCTGATTAAGAAAACACTTGCTGAAATTAAATAATAAAAAACTGAAGGAAAAGAAATAAGGTCACTTGGTGCACAATTTTTTAGCTCAGAAAGCATGTGTCATATATCTTGAGTGCATATGAACACATTCACACAACTACTGACCTGTTGGGTTGGAAGGTATTTCCTGCGGTAATTAAATATTGCATCATTCTCTTTCACATCATTTGCCCCACGAAATTGAAGCTCCACCTGTTTCATCTAAATGTTACTACGGAATGTGAAAATTTTATTGGGCAAAAGCCAAAGCAATTTCCACGTACAAATTGCTTGCGTAATTTCCCATAGACATTGGCAGCCACACAATGATTAATTTACAAGCAATCCCAACTATTATCACTAAATTCTGTCGGGAGTTGTCCAGTTTATGGCCTTGAACTGTATACCTTAATAAATCACATTTGCTCAAGTTAAGAATTCCTTTTACTTTCTTCTTCATTTTATACTTCTGAAACGAGAATTTTAGTCGGGTCCAGTTTGATTAATGGAATGAGAAGGAAAGAAGTGAATAATCATTATCTTCAGCATGTCTCATTCAGTACTAAAAAATAATGATCATTCATTCCATTCCAAACCAACATTAGGTAACTGGTACATGAAATTAAATAATACAAAAAAATATATATATTGTTGATTGGAAAAACTAACATTCATTAGGCAGGACAGTTGTGGCAGAATTCAAGACAAGGTAGTAGCAGAGTATACGTTATCATTTTTAGAAAAGACAATGTATAAAGGGAATTCAGATCAATCCAGTTTGAATTGAATGGTCATTCCATTCAAATTTGGAGGGAGTAGTGAAATTCACATTCCCTAAGAAAGTACCATTCTATTCTAAAGTTTTTCAAAGAGTTTTAGTCCATTGAATAAAAGGAACTGATACTTTCTTCTGTCTTATTTTAGATACTCAAAAACAAGTGTGAATATTACAGAATTGAAGTGAATGAACAAGAAATGTCAAGGGAGAAAAGACAAAACATACCTCGGTTGGAAGTAGTACAACAGGAAAGCAATCAGAACCAGATCCTACATCAAGGACAATGGCTGTAAACTCACTCCCTCCTTCAAGAAATATTTCTATCAGCACTTTATTGTCAATTCCCTATCACATTCAAAATCAATTATCAATACCAAAAGTTAACTTATAGAGCATCAACTTACACAGACACCAACTGAAGTTTCATCAAATTTCTCTTAACCCCCCTACCTATTTTACACTGATATTAAACCCCCCTTGATTATATTACACTAACAAGCCCCCTATACATTATAAAAACACCCACTCAAGAAACAAATTAAACCATGTAACCGGACAAGGGGATTGCTCTAAATGTTAAGAAAGTACAGTTGGGTGAAATCTCAAGAGGTTTTAGCATAATTTGGTCTAACATATATTATAAGAGATGTACAGCTTGTTACTCAGATATACTTCTCAATTGGCACTTATAGGAAAAGAAAATAAGAAGGTAAAAGGAACATCTTAATTTTGTTCAAATCAACTTATACACTTCAACTTTTACAGAACCTCTTTTAGCTAACTTCTCCATAAATGAAAAATGCATAAATTAATTTTATCTTACAAAATAATTTTCATTATATTTACATTTCTTCTTCTTCTTCTTCTTCTTATTATTATTATTATAATTATTAAGCAAGTACTTAAGCTTATTCAAACAGGGCCTTAATATATTTCTAGTTAAAATGTATTCCTCCTTAGTTCTTGATTGTTATTCATAGTCAAATATATTTTAACTGAATCTAGATCTTAAATAAAAGTTGTCACATTATAAAAATTTATGCTTGCATTGAAGTGAAAAATTTATTTGAAATACCTCAGACATAATTTCATTGGCTTTTACAAGAGAATCATTAACACCATAAGCAACTCTAACACCAATGCTTGACCCTCCTCTTGTTGGTTTTACCTGAAGCATCAAATTCACAACATTAATAAGCATTAAAAAACTCCCTCACAATGCATTAACTATGAAACTAGAATGACTGAACTAAAATCAAATGCCTTACCACAACTTTCCCCAAGTCAGGGTCCAGCTGGTGCTTTTTAAACCATTCCAATACTTCTGTTTTGTTTGTTTCATACCCCTAATTGACATCATATTATAAAATAGTGTGTAAATAAGAACAGTTGGATGAATAGATTTTAAAGATAGAAAACACTTTAAAAAACAATAAAACATGGACGAAAATTAATACAATAAAAGTATAGTTGAACATTATGAAGCATCCAATTGTTTAACATTTAAAAAACATTTTCTGAGACACATAATTAATTATCATTACAAGGTGAAGCAATAGCCTGTTTAATACACAGTTTGTAATACCTGAACTAAGAAACTGGGTACTGTTATGAATCCATGCTTCCGGAGCTCCAGTGATGCTTTATGCTGACAATAATTTTACGGGAAAATACAAGTCAGAGGAAGAGTAAAAATCAAACTAAGCAACAAAAGATTACAAGAGAGGAAAAGGTTGGAAAATATAAATCTTAGATCTCAACTGTCTGACTGCATTCCAGTTACGATAAACAGAAGGAAAAAAAAAAAAAAAGATGTTGGAGAAGAAACATGACAAAATACACATGTCCTATACCTTGTCAAATGCTTGGACACACTCCTTTGATCCCGTGCCAACAAATGGAACATTATATCTTTCCAGCAATTCCTATTAACATTTGGCACAGAAATATCACTGACAAATACACACACTCATCGCAGCCTAAAAGAATTCCAGATATATACGTGTATATATATACTGCACCTGAATGCCACCATCTTCACCAAATTTTCCATGTATAACTGGAAATACTATGTCCACAGCTCTAGCTAGATGCTTTGCTAAGTCAGACAAAGTCTGGAAACTTTGGGCAAGGCTGCAAATTGAAGAAGGGGATATCTTTACTCTCAGGTTCTAAGTGTAAATTATTCCATACAACATTTTATGAGTATTTGATCCATACTTTAAAAGGCATAGTAAGAAGAGGGAATTATTAGTAAAAAATTTATATTTGGGGAACATTTAACCACACGGGTGTGTTGTTAATTATTCCTAAATTGGAGAAACTTTCACCAGAAATTTATTGTAATTTTCCATAATTTCAAAGGGTACACTAACCTTTCAAGTTTAAAATCAAAATCAGCAGGTGTGTTGGAATATACCTGGGAAAGAATATAGAAAGTAGAAGAATGAATGGCTTGAATGGGACAAACCAGACATAACCAAACCAAATGAGAGATCATGGTGATTTCAAGTTAGAGGTGATGATCAGTAAATAGACATTTCACTTATTTGTGTTTACTGGGATTAACCAGGAGTTATATATTATTATTAAACTTAATCAAAGTGATAAGGGAGAATTGAGTAGACTGTTGCTAAAGAAGAACCTAATTCAACTAATATTTTGCCCCATATAGTTGTAGAAAGTGTGACTCGTCTTGCCTTGAGTTTTTTCAGATTTTCTTCTATCCAATTAATCTTATCATAAGTTCAGCCTCATTCGTATCAGAATTCTTCTCAATATACCAATCAGTGTAAGAAAAGCTATAGTTTGACAGAAAGAGAGCTCATGGAGCATATTTTGGGAAAGATGTATCATACTAACCTGAGCTGAGGAAATTGCATACGCATTGAGATTGCAGTCAATGTAATAGCAACTAACGTGTAAATTGTCTCCCTGTCAGACAACAGGAAAATAAATGAGACTGATATATATGAAAGAAATAAGGATACTAAAACAGAAAACAACACCTTCAGCTGCTTTCCAAATTAGCACATACTGTCACAACTCACCTCAACTAAAACAAGCCAAAATAATGAAATGAAAAGACAGTAAACTCAAGTGAAATTTCTCTCACAATTGCAACATAAATATACTTAAATTACCACAGTTTCTTCTTAGTCGCTTTTAAAACACAATATGCAGAGAATATAATTATAACTTCGAAGTAAACTGAAGAAAGAACAATCACAGTAACCAGCTGCATTAGTCTCTGATTCAATAGACAGGAAGAAACACAAGATAGGACAACAAAAATCTAAATGAAGAGCATAATTAACTTGTAAGAGTTTGATTTTTAAATTTAACTGTCCAAGGTTTAATAAATCAATTTAATTATGATGAAAAAGGTCATAGGACCAAGGTTTCTTCAAAAATCTGTCCGCAACTACAGTTTCAACGTCAAGGTCTCTCAATGACCAGAATAGTTGACTTTTATAATAACTAGTTCAAAAGCCATATTTAAGGTGATTTCTATTTGGTTAACACCTATAATTGTACAATGGTTGACTTTTGCTGTAATTTCTTCAAAAATAATAATTAAGGTAATTCTAATTGATCAATGCTTATATAATATTATGATTATTAACTTTTATAGGCAATTACTTTTTAACCGTGATAACTAAGCTAAGGTGTTCGACTTTAGTTGGACCTTGAGGTATCCAGTGAACTTCGGTCCTCTGACCCAATTATGGTATTAATCTTTGGTGCGAGCCTTAATCTGGCTTAAATCCCTGGTCCCTCTCCGAGGAAGTACTTTCTGATAATCGAATTGTAGTTCTCTGATAAGCTTAAACCAAAATTAAACTGTAACAGAATTCCGAAGAATCTGTACCTGCAGGTGATCAAGGAGTGATCGAGCCGAATTGAGGGAAATCCCACGCTCAGCGGAAGGACCACCGCATATGAGACCAACCTTCAACACCTTTCCCTTCTCCGCCGCCTTCTCCATCACTCCGCCGTCAACAACGGCCACCTCGTGGTTGGAGCAGAAGAGGTTGACAGAGTTAGCAGGCGAGGAGGAGAGCGAGCGAGAAAGGAAGAGCGTGCGGCGGCGGAGAAGCGAAGGAATATTAGAGACTAAAGAGCGTCTCGTTAGAGTGAAGTGAGTGTGAATTTGTGTTGAACTCAACATTTTATGCTACAATGGAAGGCATGGTGCCTCCCAACACCATGAGTTCAAGCACAAGAGTGCTTGCATCTTGCAAGTGCCCGTGTGGCCGGCAAGCCAAAATTATAATATTCAAAAACAAAATTTTAACATAAGCATCAGATTCTTATGTGTAATAAATAATTTCGTTAAATTTTAACTAAATAAAATCTTAAATACCTATAATTATTGATTTACTCGTCTAATTGTTTTGGTTTGGTTCATTTTAATTTTTCTTTTCAATTTAATTTTTCAATTATTTATAAAGGTTTAATTTGATGTTCTCGTTAATTGAAGTTAACACTTTGTCCGTACATATCACACACAATTTGTGAAATTTTCAATTTTTTTAATTCTTATATTTAAAAAAAATATATATAAATGGTCATATGTTAAGCTATCGTCGTACGACGTGACAGGTTACTGTCGTGTCATATGGTAATTGTCGTAGTTGTTTTCAATGTACTCCTCTCTATAAATGTTTGGTTCAATTTAGTTCTCCTATTATTTAAAACGATCTAATTTTGTCCTTATTTGAGACCAACTAAATAAATAAGTTTAATTACAACTTATATATACATTTAAAATAATTTTTTTGAATTTATACATCAAAGCACTATACCTAAATATTCAAATTATTTTATTTTATACAAGTATAACGAATTTTAGGTGTAAAAAATTACAAGTGTAAAGATGTAAAAAATAAAATAATTTGAGTATTTAGTTGGATTGACTTGATGTATAAATTCTAAAATATTATTTTAACAGGTAAAGAGAAATTCTAATTAAGTTTAATTACTAATTTGTTTTCAAATAGGAGAAGACCAAATTGGATTGTTTTAAAGAATAAAGAGACTAAATTGAATAAAAAAGTTAAATAAAAACTAATTTAAAAACAACTACTACCATTATCACGTCGTGACACGACTATAACTTGTCATGTGGCACAAATGTAATATGATTGATATGTGACAATTTATATATTTTAAAAAAAATAAAAATTCTACAAATTGACATGTGGCATGTACGGGACAGGATATTAACTTCAATTTAATGAAGACAATCAAATTGAACCTTGTTCGATAATCGGAGGACTAAATTGAATCAAAATTTGGGATGTCAACGGTGCGGGTAGGGTACGAGTAGTAGCTCTCCCGTACCTACCCACTGGATAAATATTCACCCCATACTCGTACCCATAACTGTGTGGATATCCGCATATTTTTCTTAATATTCACGGATATCCACGGGTATCCACGAGTATTTACAAAAGAAATATTTAATATTTAATAATAAATTTGAATAATAAATTCAAATAAAAATACAATGCATAACATTTATAAATTTCAAACAAAGTGAAAATGATCCATTTCAATAGTGTTGAATAATAATGTACAAATAAATGGAGATTTTTTAAAACCAATTGATAAAAAATAACTCATTCAAAATAAATATGTTAATATTTTAATATTTTTTAACTTAAATCAGAGTATAACAGGTACAGGTATCCACGGATACAGATATTATGATACATGTACCCGCCCTGTTAATAAGCGGGTATAAAAAATACTCATTATGCGTGGATATCCATTTTCAATATCAATTTCTTACCCGTTGCGGATTTTATTTATGGATATCCGCGGGTATGAATTTTTTTAACATCCCTAATCAAAATATAATAAAAAAAACAAAATGAACCGAACAACAAATTAGATGATTAAATCTGTAATTATACCTCTTAAATATGATAAAAAAATTATATAAATAAATATTATATACATTAATGGATTATTTAATGTAATTTTGTTAAAATTATTTTTTAAATAACCCAGCAACCTCTCTTCCAACCCGAAACTCTTGGGAGGGAATCTATAATATTTATAATATTTAAATGGGGAAAACGATAAGATAAGGGATGATGTAATTTAAGTAAATTTAACAATGAAAACAAAAAATAGAAGGTGCTACTTTGATATATTTAATTTAATGATTCTCAGGAACTTGGTTATTTTAATGTTGGTGACTTATATTATGGAGGAGATCCACTTTTCCAGATTAAAATATTATGGTTCAGATTTGATTTACGCATCACCAACAATGTTGGGATAATGGAGAATATTTTGACTTTCTTTCTATCTTTGACTTTGTAGGAGTATTTAGTATAAATGTGAAAACTAAATTATTTTAATAATTTATTATACGTAGAAACCAAAGTAAATAAAAAGTGTAATTCAATTTTGTTAATGTTGTTAATTTAGTTGAATATTTTCACCCCAACTTAAAAATTCAATAAAAACTATATGACATAAATCCCGTAATAACTATTTAACATTTATAACTTTCAATTTCATTTTAAGAACTTCTACAAATATCATTGTTTTTGAAAAACACCCCTCTTAAAAACTTAGTTCTTCAAATCGGATTTAATTTTCGAATTCTTAAAAATCTATGGATACAGATGATTTTATTTCAATTTTTTTTATAAACATGACGTGCCTATGGTACTCATTAAAATCATACAAAATTTATTGTAGATCCAACATTGTTAAAAGTATGAATAATTTTAAATTTTGAATGTATTTTATATTTTGAAGACATTAAATGCTTTGACTATTTCATTTAATATATTTTTTATGTAGTGGCAAGATCTATAAAATAATATTTCCTTACGATTTTACTGAGCTTTTGAGTTATGGCAATTTTTATCAATATTTTAGAGGAATTGAAAAATTAATTGATTAGTTTTTAAAAATAATCTAGTTTCAAAACACGCTCCGTAACAACAGTAGTCCGAAGGGATTTTATATTCACATTGAGTGATATTCACATGAGTAATAATATTCATTTGTGTTTGTGTGTTTATTTGGGTAGAACATTTAAGAGAGACACTAATTAGATGAGTTTAAGTTGATTTAAGAGTGAATTATGTATTGTTTTTTTTTAATGAATTTAGAGGTGATTGTAAGTAAATTTAGAAATAATTTTTGTTAAAGTTTGTGAGAGATTTGATTGATGTGATGGATTAAAAAATATGTTTTAATAGAAGTATTGATGAGATTACCATTTTGCCCTTAGTTTAATAAATAGTATAAATTGATATTTGTATGAATAAATTTTTATTTCATAATTTTTTTTAACCACTAAATTTGAAAAAAAAAATATTACAAAAATAAAAATACAACATTAACCAAGCACATAGATTTGCTCCATGACATAGGGAATGAATCCCTCGAAAAGCTCATATCCGATCCATTCAATTGGGATCGAATCCCTCAGTGGCACAGATCTGATCCACTAAAGTTGGGATCAGATCTCTCATTTCCTCTCTTCACATGGATCCCTTCCATTGGAGTGGGATCGGATCCCTCATACACCCGCCTCTCCATGTTGAGCTTGCACACACCATGAGTGGATGGGTTCCAACTTTGCAATGCATGTGAGAGAGAGAAGAGGGTAAAATTGTTATTAACCCCGTCAATCTATTCAAATATGCGCATCACTGACGAAATTACCATCCTAGTGCATCCCGCATACCATCGCTTTACCTTCCTCTCAACTTGACAAACGAACAGATAAAGAACTTAACAGGTAAAGAACTTAACAATCCACATCGTCTCTAAATCACTCTACCTCAAACGAACAGAGCCTTAGTGATCTATAACATATACGTATATAAAATTTCTTATTATTTTATCTTACAATCACCTTTTAAATTAAAATAATTATTAATAATAAAAAAATTAGGTATAATTACTGATTTGGTACCCCAACTTTTTGGTTAAGTTCAATTTGGTACCCATACTTTTGGTTTGTTTAATTTAGTACCCTAATTATGTAAAAAGATTCAATTTGGTCATCTCCGTTAAGTTGGTTAATTACAACTTATATATGTATGTTAGAATAACTTTTTCTAATATACACATCAAATCATTTTTTACACGTGTCCTGTACGGACACGGTGTTAACTCCAACTTAACGGAGATAACCAAACTGAATCTCTTTAGATAATTGGGTACTAAATTGAACAAACCAAAAGTTTTGGTACCAAATTGAACTTAACCAAAAAGTTAGGATACAAAATCATTAATTATATCAAAAAATTATTTACAGTCAAATTATACAATTTTTTTACACTTATTTTTATAATCATTTTATATAATTTAATAATATTTTTAACATTAATAATATTTTTATTATTTTTCGTTGTTATTGAAACCGTAAACATACGTGTCTGAGTCTTGTTTCAACTATAAAAATAAAGATAATAATAATTTTTTGGAAAAATAACGTGAAACTGAAAAGAAAAACACATAGTAAAGTTGTCTATTTTTTAATATCAGTAAGTATTAATTTAACTTTTGTATCAGCATTTAGATTTCTGTTTAAGATATTTGAGAAGAGTATCAAAACTAAACGCTACGTACTAAAATCAACAATATAGACGCCATTCAGAAACTTCCTACAGAAGCTAATTATGGATAAGTTCCTCCAATTACAACAATATATACATAAACACAAATGCCTCGGCACTTTGTTATTTATTCTCTTTTGTTAATATTTGTTGATTTGACAGAAGACCGAACATGTCAATAACACATCATTTGTTAACTTATTCATAACAAACGTGGCGTGAAAAGTAGCAGAAGCCAAAAATAGACATACATCAGTACAAAACAGTGATATTTTCTTTCGTCATTTTGCGAAATGCAAATTGTTAAACTTATAATATGACAGTGAAGCAGTTGTTGCCGTCTTCTACATGTAATGGAGTCTCATGAAAGAACGAAAAAGACACCAAACAATTATTCGGAATTAGGTTTACAAGGAATAGAATATTGCATAAGTTTTTATAACGACCATAGAAATAAGAAACAAATCTTATATACACATTATTTCTCATTTTTTGAATATTATATAAATAAATTAAATTCATTTTTATATTAAATATTTAAAAAGTATATGTGTCCGTGTCGTGTTCGGTATTCATATTACAAGGAGGTTTAACACCTTAAACAGATTTTAATACTTCGACCAAGAAACACCGGATTCACCAAAACCCTCTCGTGTCTTGGATGCTCAATTTTCTTAAAAGCACCTCAGAACTTTCACCATCTGGACATGGTACCATGATGCCTTTAAAAGGTTTGGAAAAAACAGATTTTTGTCAATTTTTGCCCACATAAAGATTTGATGCACAGAGGACCGACCTGTGTTTTGAGTGACAGAAACAATGATAAGAAAAATCATCAAACCATGGCAAAAAATAATATCTTTACCAGTAGCATTTAAAAAGCTGAGAGTTACTTCTTTGGTAGTAGTCATTGATTCAGGTTAAATCATCCTCCTCTTGCATCTCTTTTTCTTTCAAAACATTCTTTACTCTCAACAAAAGGGTTGACTTCCAAGGTTCCTGCATTGAAACGGTCAAGTCATATACAACGTTAGAAACATATGTAGGATTTGATTGGACTCTGAAGATTATTGTGACTTCAATTTTTTACATATCAGATGATAGTGGCGCTGTTACAATGCCTATAGATAGCAAGATAGCAGATAGTGTGAAAACCACTATTTTGAATTCTTTTTATATATATGTATGAATTTGTAAAAATGATAAAAATTACTCAAAATTACTAATAGACATAATTAACAATAAAAAGGCATGGATGTCTTAAACATACGTACAAGTAAATAAATACTAATAAAAATCAAATTCAAGTTTTCTAGACAGGAATTATCAATCATCACTTTCTAAATCCAAGTCTTTGTATCATTTTCGCTATTATCAGCTATAGATTTTAATTTTGGACATTAAAATTCCGAAAGTAGCCCTACAAAACACCCTAAAGTCTCTATTCAAAGGGAATTTTAGAATCCACAGGTGGCACCAGTATAGGACCTACTTCGGCTGTTATTGAGGTACTATTGGGTCTCGTATGACCGCTACCCTAAGCCACTCCATTACATAGTATTTACCCACTTCATACACTAAAATCATACAAGACACGATCGTGATCAAAGAGGTCTGGGAGTAGCATTAGTTAAACAGATGGAAGCAACAATTGAGGAGCCGAAGTTGCATCTTTATGGTACAATCATATTATCAATTCTCCATTATACCAACGACATACACAAAAATACAAGAATGTAAATGCCAAATAGTTCCAAGAAGATATAAACACAAGAATGCCAATAATTTACAGTATACTTCATGCCATGTTGGTTGCAAAACATTAACAAATTAAGCTTATGCACCGTCATCTAGGACATCTATCATTTTTTGTTCTAAGGTCTATGCTCCCTTTCATATTTTCCAAAGAATTTGTTGTGTTGTTTAAATGTTTAAATGCGATATATGTCAACTTGAAAAGCATTATTATGCCACATATCCTCCGAGTAATACAAAAAGTGTTCACTCTTTTGATTTGGTTCATTCTAACGTTTGGAGGCCTACATCGAACTCTAGTATATCTAGTGTTCGATAGTTTGTCACTTTTATTGATGACTATACCTATGTTATATGGATTTTCCTCATGAAAGAAAAATCTATGATTTTTACCTTATAAGAGAAGTCAATCAAATGTTTACGTTTTGATATGCGGATACACCAAAAAAAATAGTCATCTCCTTGGGATGGCACAAACACTTCCAAATGCCCTAAATCTTATTGGGGAGGCTATCATCATTGTTGTTTATCATATTAATCGACTACCCTCTCGGATTTTAGATGGTTTGAGTCCAATTGAGTTCATGTCTTCCTTTTTTCCATCTATTCCTTTTCTGTCTAGTTTTCATAGTTAAGTGTTTGGATGAGTTGTATTTGTTCATATTCATAGTCAGTTATGTGGAAACTTACATCCTAGAGCTGTTAAATGCATGTTTATTGGTTATGTATCACATAGAAAAGGATATTGTTGTTACCATCATTCAAGTCAAAAGTCTTTACTTCAATGGATGTCACTGTTGAAGAAAATTAATCCTTTTACATGTGTCCTCAACTTCAGGGAGAGAGTTCTTTTGAAGCTGACTCTTTTGGATCTCTTGAATCAACATTGGTCCCTTTCATATAGGAACCATCTCATATTGATACTACTCTTGGTATTGTTGACACTTTTGCCGACACATCTTATATGGATGTCTCTAAAGTTGCTCCTAACAAGGATATCTATGTTCTTGAGTTAGGGTACACAATATCAAACTTGACAAAAAAACCTAACTTGATTCAGGAACAACCCCAATTGTCTAAGTCAAGGGTAAGTGTTTCTTCTTCTGACACCCTTGGTCTTGTACCAAATATCCTATTTCTCATTTTGTAACCACAAAAAGCCTTTCTATGCAGCACCCATTCTTGTAACCACCCTTTCTTGTTGTCTAATTGCTGCCCATTTTTCAACAATGGTGTTGCATTCTCTGTCCCCAAACTTTTCAAAAATGCCGTGTTCTCTGCCCCCAAAACTCCTAGACAAGGCTTTAGAATAATGTTCCCAAGAAGGATTCTTGAATTTTTTTTGCCAGATATTGAACCATTGGACAACATTTTCTTCCATGCTAAAGAGGGCTGGGTGTATTCTTGTTGATCCTTTGATGTTCCAAACTTCAAAAACAATTGTTGCCCTTGTTGTCTGATCTTGGGGGCCATTCTCTTCAAATGTGGGCAACTCCACCTTTTTTTTTTAATCCAAGGTCAAAGTGGTTCTTCCTCTTTATTAAATCCATTACTATCAATGTCATCCTCTTCTCTTTTCTCCTCCATCTGAACGTTTCTTTCCTTTCTTGATATCTTGAAGTAGTTCTTTAATCTCCTTCATGTCCCATAGTAAGGTATCTTTGATAATAGACAAATCTGTCTTCTTCTCCGATATCACTCTTATTTGCTCGCTAACCAATCTTTCCAAAGAACTCACTCTACTTTCCATAATCCCCCCTTTTTCTGATCCGGCAGGTCCAACTAAATTGTTAGGAATCTAGAAACAGTGGTGAAAGAATAAGACAATTAAAGAACCAAATATAAAGCCTTGCACTGTATTCTTCATTTTACACTGTAAAAACCAAAGCTTACAAACAAAATTGCTTTCCTTTCTTACAGGGTTTTCCTGTCACAAACATCAATTCAAAAAGACACCCCTAACTCTTCCTAACATGACAATATATAGACTTTCAAAAAGTCTTCATTTCATATTGGTAACAACTAACTGTTAACCAATTAACTGTCTTTATTTTTCTTCCTATAGTATACTTTCAAGATACCCTCCTTTTTCCCTTGCCTATCACAATGTCTAGTTCAGAGGCTGGATTTTGAGCAATGGCACATGAGGCGTGTGAATTGTTATGGCTTAAAAGTAGAGCTGTCAAAATAGGTTGGAACCCGCGAGCCAACCCAGCTCACCACGGGTTTAGACCGGGTTGGGTTGAAATTTTTTTACAAATTTCAATACGGGTTGATTTTTGACCCGGCTCATCCGGGTTGAACCCGTGGTGAGCCGGGTTGGCTCACCAACTCGCAGATAAAAGGGTCACACAAGTGTTTTTATTTATTTTTATTAAGTTGGGCTTTACATTTGGGTCATGTTAGGTTGTTTTTTTATCCAACACATAAATAATTTGTATTTTTTTTTATTTTGGTTTGTATTTGGATTGTATTAAAGTTTATTTAGATTTTAATTAGAATTACAATTTAGTTTTGACTGAAAAAAAAATAAAAAAAATAATATTTTTTTTAATTAAGTGAACCCATGAGCCAACCCGTTTAACCCGCCAACCCGTAGTGGGTCGGACTGGGTTTGAATTATTTTGGCTCGCTAAAAAGTGAGCCGGGTTGGGTTGGCACTAAATCATCAATCCGTGGTGGGTCAAGTCGGATTACCCGTTTTGATAGCTTTACTTAAAAGTACTCTAAACGATCAAAGAACCTATGATTCTTTATTATGTTAATAAGTCAGATATCTAGCATTTATTACAATTCAGTTTAGCATGATAGAACCAGACATAGAGATAGATTGACACTTTATCAAAGAGAAACTAAATAATGGCCTTATCACTACTTCTTATGTCCCATCTAGACTTTAGTTAGCAGATTTGTTTACCAAAAAGGTCTTCCCACGGAATGATTTCATGATCTCAAATACAAGCTAGGGATAATAGATGTCCATTCATCAACAAAAGACGAAATGTTGTTAGTAGGATATTAAGTATACTACTAGAAGATGTTAGAAGATTCTATATATCTCTCAGTTTCAAATAAAAATCAATTAATGAAAATCTTCTTTTTTTCATATTAATCTCTTCAAGACATATAAAGTGGAAACTTATCCTTCCTCTAGCTTAAAAATAAATGGAAGATTGAGAAGTTTGAGAGGTCGGAAATACAAATAAATTCACACAAGATATAAGAAAATAACATATATATATATATATATATATATATATATATATTATCAAAAAGATTAAAAACTTACTGCATTTAAGAACAGTGACAGAGATGGTGGAGCAAACAACATCAATTTAGATTGGGATCAATGTAGATGAGGTACAAAACTTGAGATTCTAAAATAAGTTTTGCTAAAGGAAGGAAACAGGACATTATGTGATCTGCATATGAAACTATAGTGTAAGCTCATAACTTTAGTATATAATTTGCTTAAGAAAAAAAAATCAGTACATAATTTCTAAAAACAATCAATCAGATATTTATTTATATCACAAATAAATAAAACTAATGACATCTATATCAAACATGGCAAAGTTTGACAAGGAGATTACCATTGCCTATAAAATTAATCAATTCACATATCAAACAACGAAAGCATTTTATCTTACTTTCCAGCAGTTAACACAAATGGATTCTGATTTTGATTTTAATAAAATGCTACAAACATTAAAAGAATTAGATAACATTAAAGAGTAGTCACGTGACTATGTTTTTCTGTCTCGGGATAGAGAAGTATACCAATGGGGTTATGTCATTAAACTCCTTGACTACTCTAGTAAAATTTTCAACATCTTCCTCGTCAACTGAAGCAGCCAAATCCTGAAATATGATAATTATTTTCAATCAATAAAATGAAAGAGCGACAAAAAAGAATGAGAGCAAAGTAACAAGTCAAGTTACACTACAAAAAAATGTCTCATTAGTAACCAATTTAGTAACCAAAAGTTGTTAGTCACTAGTAACCAAAAGTTATTAATTACTAAAATAATCACTATTATAAATAAAAAATTATAATTGGTCACTAAATTGGTCATTAATTAATTAAAAACCAATTTAGTAACTAAGTCATTTTGGTAGCTAAGACCTATGTAGCTAATTTTTAGTGACCAATTTCTTTTGGTAGTCAAAATCATGATAGCTAATTTTAAAAACCAATTTAGTGACCAATTATAATTTTTTATTCATAATAACTATTTTAGTAACCAATAATTTTTTACTTTATAAATTGGTATTTAAATTAGTCATTATAGTGATTAACAACTTTTGATCACTAAAATTGGTTACTAATGAAACATTTTCTTGTAGTATTAATAGCACTAAGAAAAGACCATTTTTATAGGAGTTTTAGGAAGACAAGGAGTTATTGCAAAAAGACAAACACCATTGCAACGCTGAGATTGAAGGACAATTTAAGATTGTGTATATTGGAAAGAATAGAAGGGTCTGCAGGTAACTAGGAAAGTCAATTACTACTGTGGCACTTGTCATTGAGACTTGAGCTAATTGGACAAGCTTTAACTTACTGTAAATTAGTAGTGTGATTTCAACACATAGGAGATAGAACAGTCATTGAGAATTTAAAGACAAGTGTAGATTCTTCTTTGTACACTTATTTTTTCTTCAGATTTATATTTGTAATCTCCCATCCAGATCTTGATAACAGACACATCAAAAAATATCCCTATTATCTCTATTCTACTTCATCTGAATACGATCCAGTTCCATCAAAATTCCACCACTTACAGCCAAAAATTTGTATTCACGGGTTGTGGAGAATGTGGGATCCAAGTCCTACGTGATCAAAGGAAAATATGTTAGAAATTTAAGTACAAAGTATTCTCCGGTATGTAAAAGAAACTCTAAAAAGAACCTGATAACGCTCCAAAGAGTTGGAAATTGCAACAAAATCCCCTTTAACAAGCTGGCAAAGCCCTGCATTAAGAAGATGTACTCTAACTCCATATTTCAACAAGTTGCTATTCAGTGACTGTCGGGCAATATCTTCATAAATCTTAATTGCCTTCTGATATCTGGTAAAACATCAAGTACATCAATATACCCCAAGTTTTAATGTTTTGCAACTCACTTCATCTCTAATAAGTTTGGGTAAATAAACTTTACATGGTATGCATATCCCAACACAATTAATTGATAGCTCCAACCATTTTAAGAATAGAACAGAAGTTACATGCAATTTCAAGAGATATGCAGGTAAAACAAAGTTAAACACACTTACTGTTGAAGCTGGGCAAAAAATTGTGCAACTTTAAGCTTGCACTGTATCACAGAGGTTGCTGCATCCCCAATTTCAAAAAGTTGAGCAGCCCTCTCATAATGCAATCTAGCACAGTCTATGTCTTTGTTGAGCTCACCTAAGTCGCCAATTTCCTAAATCCACGAACATAAATTCAACTTTGCAAATTAACTTTATTTTCAAAGGATTTAAACTCCCTATCAGAACCGCAAAAAATGAAAGAGCCAACAATACACAAACAACAGATGCAGAATAACATGACACCACATGATCGTAAACTTGAACATGAAAAAGGTCTTCAACAGAATTGGGGAGACAGGACACGAAGGCACATGTCAACAGACTTGCCAAGTCATGTCCCTACACACTGTGAATGTGTATATACTCAACAAGAGGTACCTTTGAATACTTAGCAGCCATGATGTGCCTACCAAGCTCTTCGTAGATTGTCACTACTTTATTTAAGCAGAAAACAGCTCCTTAAATGCCAAAACAGAAGCAAAAGAAGTTAGCTAAGGGCCTGTTTCATTCTCTTTTCACCTTTTGGTTTAAAAGCCATTTTCTAGTACAATTTCACATACTCATGAATCAACGTCTCATACACATTCTATCAAGTTTTTACAACGTATTTCCAAACAACCGTTTAAAGAAACAGAAACAGTAAGAAATGTTTTCTTGTCTTTCTTTTTTTTTTTATCTTGTTCGACATCTCTGAACTCCACACGCTTATGCCTGACACCACACTGCACCAGCTGTATAGCTACCCTTGTTTAGCCACACTCTGAAAACCAAAAATAATTTTCCAAAATAGATATAAAAAAAACCATATGCTACTGAAATGCGTCTTCACTGCCCTGGGAATGCAAAAACACCAACAAAACTGGATTGTATGCAATCAGTTTCTCTACGCATTCACAGTCTATACATTGTATTGTAACTATCAATGAAAATTGAATACCTCAAATCTCAAATGCGTCTTTTAGGTCCAATTTACCAAGATAAAATAGAAGTCATTCCATCTTAATTGGATGGTTCCAAGTTATTGACTATGTGAATACATAAAAGAAAAAAAAATTAATTACTTTGCCAGCATACTTACACAATCTTTACACATTTTACTCCTTACCCTCCAAACCTATACCCATTTTAGTTCTTGCGCATGCACACTTTGTAACTTGTTTCCATCTCTACATATACACTTTTCGGATTCCAATTTAGTCCCCACAATTTCCAACGACAAAGACAAAAACGGAACTACAAAGTATACATGGAGGGCCTATAAAAATAGCAACTTTTAGGTGTGCAAGAACTAAAAAAATAAAGAGGTTATGTACAGGGAGCAAATGAGTAATTAAACAAAAGTTCTAGAGGGAATCCGAGGGAGGACGTTAAAGAGCACCTTGTAATGAAGTTTTCTTGTAGCAACGAGCACCTTCGATATAAGCATTTACAGCATCATGCTTGTTACCTAACTGCACTACCCATAATTGGCAAAAAGAGCATCGTATTATATAAAATATTATATAATATATATAGTAACAAATGAACCCAAAGCACAAAACTGGGTTTCAAAGTGTGAAAAGGATCATGGTGAGAACAGAACCTTCATGTGACATGCAGACGATTCGAGGAAGAGTGAGCCCGCCTTGTCCCCTGAAGGAACAAAGAAACAGTTAAAAGTGTGAGAAAAACATGAAAAGGAAAAGAAAAAGTTTTGGAAGAGAGAGAGAATGGGACATGATTTGGCGAGTTTGAAGGAAGTAGCGGATTTGTGGAACAACAGAGCGGCGTCTTCGACATTGGAACCGAACAAGGGGCAACAAGCGTGGAGCTTGTTCTCCGCTTTCTTGGCTAGCACATGTCCCTTCACCATGTGATCGTCGTTCATTGTTGCTTTCACTCACTTCTTCGATTGCGTTGCTTCCTTCGTCACCGTTGCGTTTTGGCGACACAAAAGGTCGTCACAGACGCTGTTGCGTAAAAACGACGTCGCGTAGTGGTATTCGTTATGCATCCTCTTTCTGATGCTTTGCTTGTTAGTTCGGTTCGTTTCGGTTAACCAAAGCCGAAACGGAAAGGTCAACCTCAGAATCCCGCAACCAAGTCCCAGATTCTCATTCCCATGTTTAAGGTTTCACGTTATCCAACGTTAAATTAACCGGATTTTAATTCGGTTCAAGAAAAATTGTTCAAAAAAAAAAAAAAAAAAAAAACAATCTTTGGTCAAGAAGAACAACCATGCATAAAGAAGAAGATGCATGAAGAACAATAAACAGAAAGTAAAAAAAAAATATTAGCTT
>Ga0214544_1002519_pt1 | contig 38513 bp, 23 predicted proteins | sample CNSS3metaG_FD_160074 | JGI IMG/M metagenome (GOLD analysis project Ga0214544, IMG submission 160074) | Root nodule microbial communities from cowpea collected in UCLA plant growth center, Los Angeles, California, USA - CNSS3 | ecosystem: Host-associated > Plants > Roots > Nodule | place: USA...
TATATATATATATATATATTTATATATATATATATATATATATATATATATATATATATTATGTCTTTTCCCTAGCATAGGCCATACTTTGGTTGGAAATTCATACGGTTACTTTGGATGACTGTATTAAACTCGTGTATGGCTTATTCTGACTATCTGCTTTGCTAAATCATGATATGATATTTTGTTTAGTAGTTTAAAAACTATTAAATGGAATGTTACATTAATAATATATTATATTATTAATAATAATATTACTAACGATTAATAAGATTATATATTATTATTATTAATAATTATTAGAATTATTATTATATATTAATAATATATTTTTATATGTTATAACTAAATTAAAAAGAAGTGTGGGCCAGTTGACTAATATTATAACTTTTTTAATTTTTTTAATTAATTGTTAAAAACATGATTAACGTTAGTATTTTATTTTATATAATAAATTATATATGGAATGCGGTTTATCACGCATGATTATTTTTAATATCGTTTAAAAATAAAAATAAAAATTAATAATTTTAAAATTGCAGATATTAAATAACAATAAAATTTCAATTATTTTTAAATTAAGGTTAAATTTTATGACCGAAAAGATATTATATATATATAATTTTTTTTTGACGTCTCATTTAAATAAAATAAATCTACTAAATAAAACATAGCATCATTATAGTATTAAAAGAGCACACGAGTTGAATAGTATTTAAGGATTCACCATTACAGTCATTTATGAAAGTACTTAAAAGATACTAAGACACACCAAATATGCCATGAACAAAACAAAATCTGAAAGTTTAACACTTTTGCAAAAGACTGCTCCCCGAGCAAGGAATTACATAGGCACCAAGGCCTTGGGACTACTCATAAGAACGGCTAACATATCCAAAACTAGGCAGCAAAATCACCACCATGAGATCTATCATCAAGAATTCCCTCATCTACTCCCACCAATAAGGTGATCATCGCAAAAGAGAAATAAAGCAAGGAACAAACACAAATGAAAGGGTAAGCTAGTGAAACAAAATAATTTTAACATGTTATAGCATTCAGATACTTGAAACAAATTATAAACATGCAACATAGTAGCACCAAATCATGTTATAGTAAACAAGCAGGACACTATGACTCAATTATACTTATACATATAATAAGATCGATCGGATTCACTAGAGGCTTGCACTTGTGGTGACCTCTACTACTCTGCAGAGCCATTGCCAATGAGTTTCACACACAAGGTTAGCCTTCAAGCATCTAGGGCCTCCCACTACTCTCACCACTTGGATCAATTTGCTCTACGTGAGACTAATTGATCCTTTAGAGTTTCAGGATGCGATCCTTACTTGAATCATTATCTTAATTATATAACACTACACACACCACCATGAGATCTCCCTACGAGTTTTCATGGAATTACATCTATCTCACACCAGATTCATATTCCTCATTCCATAACCACAACTTTCATCTCAAATATCCAAATTCTCATGCCAAACCACCACCAACCAACCAACAATTCCATGACTTAATTCATTCCAAGCATACCAATTTCAATTCATACAACCCAAATAACACATGCATATTCACATACTTCATTCATTTGCAAGATAAACAACCAGTCACAACTCAATCAGGAAAATAAAACACAAACCTGCATTGTTCTCGTTTAGGCTAGAAGCCTTCGCCCAAGAGATAGCGTCTGTCTCGTTTACGCTAGGCATTCTTGCCTGAGCGAGACCTGCAACAGTGGCACAGTGAGCACTCTGTGAATTCTTGCCTAAGCGAGGCCTTCTCGCCTGGGCGAGATCTCTCTTTGCCCAAAACAAAAGTCCCTTGCCTAAGCTACTATCCAACAGAAACACACAGGTTTTTCCACGATTTCTCGCTTAGGCGAGACCCTCTCGCCTGAGCAAGATGGTTCGTCACTCACATTGAGAGCCTTTCGCCTGAGCGAGAGCTCACGCAGAAAATCAAGGCGAGCTTCTGCTACTCTCGCCTAGGCGAGACGAGCTCGCTTGGACGAGGATATCAATTCTCGCCACTGTTCCACGCATGCCAAACACACATCACAGTTGAAAAATGGGACTTAGTATATATATATATATATATATATATATATATTAATTATTACAATATCAATTAAAGGATTTTAAGAAATTAACATAGTTCTAAATATTAAATTTTCTTCTCTAAAATAAAAGCAAAGGCAGCATATTTCAATATCACATATCTTCTTCCAAATAAAATATTATAAATTATTTGACGAAAAAAATAAGTGCTTCTAAAAATATTCATGGGTCCAAGCTTCGAATGTCTTTTGCAAGACTTCTATAACTATAATTGTGAATTTATTATTCGACGAAAAAAATAAGTGCTTCTAAAATTTCTTAATGCAAAATTAATACATCATCTACTTAAAGATATAGATAGGTTGACTTTCCTTTATATACTGTTCACTTTGTGAAATATATTCATCCACTACTAGAAATTCACATATTACATGAGAGTTTTCTTGCAAATTTGTTAAGAAAATTTGCAAGAAAATACTTTTTTCTGTCATTTTTTCTAAGGATTTAAATTGGCAGGTAATTCCTTCGTGGGTAATCATTTTCTACGAAATTATAAAATTTACAAGTATTTTCCACAATTTTGGTGCGAAAATTGTTTTATAAAAATATTTTGCAAGAAAATTGGTAGCAATTTGTTACAATTTTTTTTTCACAACAAAATTTGTAAGTATTTCGTACGAAAAAATTTTCAAAACAAAATTTGCATGAAATGAGTTTTTTAGTAGTGATCTCTCTAAAAAAGAGTTTTTATAGGTCATATAATATTTACTACGAGTTTCCTTGTAATCTTTTTAATAGAACTTTTGTTGTAAGTTAAAGAGCAACAAAAATAAAATATTTAAATCAAAACACTACTAAAAAAATTTATATTTTCTGTCAATTTTGTTTTGAAATATTTTTTGTAGGAAATACTTATAAATTTTGTTATGAAAAACAATTTGCAAGAATTTACTGCCATTTTTTTTGCAAAATATTTTGTATAAAACACTTTTCACAACAAATTTTGTAAGAAATACTTACAAATTTTATAATTTTGTAGGAAATAATTACCTACGAAGGAGTTACCTATCAATTATGATTCCTAGAAAAAATAGCAGAAAAATTTTTTTTCTTGTAAATTCTTGCAAAATTTTTTAATAAATTTACAAGAAAAATATCATATAATATGAAAATTTTTAATAAATAAGCGACTTATAGAATGATTTCTGAAAATGAGACAAATGAAAGGGGTTAGGGGCTGAAAATTGGGTATTGGATCTCCTAATGAACTGACCTTGGACCCACGAAAAGACCAAACCTAAATCACTCATAAAATTGAAAAATGATATTTATATATATATATATATATATATATATATATATATTATTACAGTATAGGATTTTAGGAAGTTCTAAATATTAAATTTTCTTCTCTAAAATAAAAGCAAAGGGAACAAATTTCAATATCACATATCTTCTTTAAAAAGAATATTATAAATTAAAATAAATTATAGTAATTTATTATAATTCATGATTTCTAAGCCAACATTATGGAAAAAAACGTAATGAATCAAATAAATATATATATTATTTAAAGATTTGAAGTGTGGGTGTATCTGAAAGCCTTGTATGGAATAATAAAGTAAGAAACATGATGAACCGACTTGTTGAAGATGTGGTATGGTATAAGGTTGAAATACATTATACTTTGACCAGCATGCATGCATTGTATATTACTAGCAAAATGGGAAGAAAAAGTTAGAAAGAAAAGAAAGAAAGAAAGAAAGAGAAAGTGTGTGTGTGTGTGAAGTGAAGTGACAAGAAAATCCTACAAAGCTTGATGGTGATGAAATAAATGGTGGATGCACGTGGAGGAGACAAAAATCTTATGAAATCTGAATCTGAGACGTCATTTTACAATCCAGGCGTATCTGTAATTAAAGGGATAAGCTGACTTTGATGTAGCTTCTGTCCCTTTCTGGTTTAATGCACACTGTTCTCTCTTAATTTCACTGTTAATGTGCCCAAAACAAAAAAGACAAAACCCAGTGTTTTCTGCTCTTCTTCCTCATTTTCTTTTCTTCTGCCACGTCAAACACCCACAGCAAGAAAAGAAAGAACACTGAAAATGAGACTCAACCAGATCTAATGGAAAGATCGTGTCTTCGATCACAGATAACATCATTCTGCACAAAACTAATATGGTGTTTCGGATGCTGAAAGCTATGCACAACTTTATTACACTCCAGTTACGAACAAAACAATCACTGAAACTAAGTCAGACAAAGATTAAGTTTTACACACTCCACTTCTTCATGTTTATTTTAATGAATTTAAAAGAGATAAATCACTTTTATTAAGAATATTTTTATACTATTTTTTTTTATCATCAAGAAAATTATATATATAAAAAATACTATGAGTGTTCTAATTAGTATATATATATATATATGCACAAAGAAGAACTAATAAAACAGATGCACCATACCTTGTTCCTTGGGCCAAAATATTTTTATACTAATTGAAAAAATAAAATAGGATTTTAATTTTTTATTTATTTATTTTTATATAAAGACATGTATTATTTTTATTTTTTTGTATTTCTTTAATATTTTTAAGAAGGTAAGAAATAGTGAGATTTTCCACTCTCACTTTATGCTAGTTTCAGATGTTTGGTTACTTTTAAGTGTATTCTAATTTTGTGGAAAAACAAACAACAAAATTAGTTATTGCTTTTATCTTTCTATTTACCTTGGTGAAATAATATGCAGCTGATAAAAAACAAATGAAGTTTTTCAATGTCTAGTTTTAAGAAATAAAAAAAATAAAGTTAAACATAAGACATAATGAGTTTATGGAAATTGATTTTGGGTGAACATGGTAGGTTTAATTTAAAATAAAATTATCATTGAAGTATTTAAGTAATTGCATACATAATATTTGTAAGATATGTTAGCTTTTAGATAAATTATGTTATACTGTAACATATTATTGAATAAAAATTACATTGTGTATTGTGCTTGGAAAATGAACTCTGAATAGTACTTTCTTTTTGGCACTTCATTTATACTTTACTGAATTCAGTAACCAAAACCAGTGTCAATATCTTTCCTTGTGTCAATGTCGAATCCAGTTCAGTAACATCATTATTCATGCACCATTAAATTTTTAAAATGTAAAATAAACAAACAGGTCTTTAAATCTAAATAATAAAAAAAGTGAAAAAAAGCATTAATTAAAAAAAATAAATTTTCTTTTCTATACTGAATTAAAATCTATGAAACTATAATTTTTTTGAGTAAAATTTTTGTTTCTTCCATAATAGATGAGATCTTGGAAGTTAACAAGCCCATAAGAAAACATGCTGAATATACCCATCCCTATTCACCACCCTACCCTAAACTATCATTATCCTTCATACTGTTTACAAACACTTTGAAGCAAACACAACACTAAGGTTGTCACATCAAATTTCACTTCTTATATGGTAAAGAAAAAAATTATTACACAGTCACGTGAATCTATTGTCGGAAAACAAATATTCATCATTAATATAAATTGATGATTAACTAAGTTGTCATAAGTTCTTATAGAAATTGTACAAACTAGATGAAATCTTGTTTAATACAAGCAAATTAAATTAAAGTAACGTGGGGTACATTTTTATTTTGTTCATAATCATTCCCTCTCAACATTTTCATTTGATTTGTAATATTCAAATTTAAAATTTTGTCTTTTTATTGCCATTTAAATAAAACAATGATTATTACTACCCTGATTTGAAACGAAATAATGTTGTTGATGTGGGAGGAAACAGAAACTATGTGATAATTGTGATAAAAGTGATAAGAGTTTGTTTATGATACCTTAATTTTCATTTTTCCTTTTAAGTTCGACATGTCCTGTCTTTAAAAAGCATTATTAGCTAAATATAATGAATGATGAGTGTGAGATTTGTAAAGAAGAGTTGTGCATTTAATACGTATAAGTAACTCATGTGATTAATGTTGTCAAATTTCATTTAATTATTTACCTTGTTAAGTTTGAATTCACCAACCCAATCAATTTCTGTCCCTATTAGTTTTGACAAAATCCAAACACATCACTACCATTCTAGAGCATCTTTATGATATGATCATCGTGATAGAATCTATGGCTCCAATGAAATTGTTTATAATTAATAGTTATATATTCCCTAATAATAATGATCCTTGGTTCTTGTTTGGTGTGATGTTTTACTAAGTGGTTACTCATTAGGTAATAGTTAAGATGTGCCAAACACAATCTTATAGAAAGATTATGAAAAAATTTTAGTTGTCTCATTGTTAGATTCTAATGGGGTCCCCAACTATGACATCTTAACCAAAATTAAAGGACCATTTTTTTTTTCACTCTTTTGCACGTAACACTAACTACCAAAAACACAAGTCACACACATTCACCAAAGAAACTTCTCTCTTCCCTAACAAGAAATTACTTAAGATATAATACCTAATCCGCGACTAATATTTTCGGTAGGTGTTCTTTGACAATGTTTAGTTTCAACTTAATCCATAGTAATAGCTAGATAATCAAGTTTTGCATCATCAAATAATAGCATTGGGTTTATCAACAAACAAAAGCTTAATCATCATGTTTATGTTTATGCCATCGATATCCTTTTATGGTAAAAAAATGGGGTTTTCCCACATATGAAAATTAATGGCCCCACTATGACATCCAATCGAAAATTAATTAATGGATATGTTTTGTTTCCTTCTTTGCACGTAACACTAAGTACTATAAAATATGTGACAAATATGAAACTTCACTCTCATGTAACAAAAAATTACATTAGATTTGTACCTAATCCTTGACTAATCTTTTTAAAAGGAGCCCTTTTGACAATGCTTGATTTCATCTTAATGAATAATAATAGTTAGATAATGAACTATTGCATCATAAATAAGTGATTGGGGTTGACACCAAAACTTAATTTATCATTATATTTTTGTTCCTACCACACAATTTTCTTGTCATTATCTCATAGAACAAAAGACTAATTTAGATTATCACTTTGACGAATTATGGTGCACAGTAAGAATTGAAGATGAATTATTTATTACATAGACCATCTTGTAATATATGTGCAAAATGACTAATTATTACTTTAAACCATCAAATTTATTGTATTTACAATATATCTTTTCACAAATATTTATAGAATAATTGATCTTTCATTTAGTAGAATTACCTTTTTATGCATCTCAACTTTTACTTTTTGGAAGTTAGATTATAAAATTTATACTTGATTAAGTTTCAAGATTTTTATATTGTAATTTGAGTTTTTATTAAAAAATATATTTTATTAAGTGTAAAATTTACTCAAAAAACACTCTTAAATAATAAATTTTAACGACTAAAAATATGTTTAGAGACCAATAATTTCTTTGGTAGTCAAAATCTTGGTAGTAAATATTAGTTACCAATTTAGAGACCAATTCATAATAAAAACTATTTTAGTTATTAATTTAGAAATAAATTATTATTTTTTAAAACTATTTTAGTTATTAATAATTTTTAATTTATAAATTTGTATATAAATTGATCATGATAGTATTAATAATTTTTTGTATTTCTATTTTAAGACTTTATTTTTAATTGAGGGTAACGTTACCTTATATTATCATTGTTTATGTGTCTTTATAGGAAATAAAAAAAATTATATAGTTAAGTTTTAACCTGTAATTAAGTATTTTCAATTAAGTTTTTATGAAAAGTTTTTGTTTTATTGAATATTTAAAACTTTTATACTTTTTAATTAAGTATTTATCATTTGATTTTTTTTGTCAAGTAGAATGACATGATTGTTTCAATTTGTGGTTTAACAACATCAAGAACTTATACACAACAATAAATCGAATATCTAGAATCTAAATATCTTTATAAAAAATGACATCACTTATATAATGTGATATCAAACCGTCATGTCACTTAAATTGATAGTAGAAACCTAATAAAGGGATTGTTCAATAAAAATTCAATTAAAATAATAAAATTTATGAAAAACTTAAAATTTAATTATTTCAATTTTTATTTTTCATGTGAAGATTGACGACATCACACCCAATTCAGAGACACTTAATAAAATATAGTAAAAATTTAAGATAAATTTTAAACTTAATTAAATGTAAAATTTACATAAAAGTTGAATAAAAATTTAATTTTAATTTATTTGAAAAACTTAGATTATTATTATTACTATATTTTTCAATAATAAGTGTTTATAAAAAAAATTATCTGATTATCTAAGTAAAAAAACTTTGAAAGGTTCTGGAAAATTGGCTAATTTGTCATACCCTAATTTTCCTTTTCTAGTTTTGAACATTGTAAGGTCCCCACTCTACACCGGCAAACCCTATTCTTTGTAAATAAGTATTTCCTCTATAAGAACACAAGTACATCTACCATCATCCATTAATGGAAAACAAATTTATCACCAATGAATAAGAATTAAAGTTTCATTGTACTGCTCCGAATCCAACGGTAGAGAGTGCCTATACCAAAAGCTTTTTGTTCATGCAACGTACCCCACTTCTTATTCACATCATTATAGTGTTTATGTTTATGTTCATCTCAGACTTGTACCCTTATCTTTCTCTCAATTTATCACCAATATGCAGAAAGAAAAAAGAACTTGAAATGTCATAAATGGTACAGAAATTAATGTTGTACACATGATTGCATGTATATCACATCTCATCTAGAATTGGATAGATAGAATCTATTGAAAAACCAGGTTTGAGATCTTATTCTTTGGTGTCAGTTTTTTAATATATTTTGTTTGTGCATGCATTTGTGAGGAACTTGACACCTATATGAATTGAACATAAGCAATGATTCTAGGGGGAAAGTTGTAGTTATAAGATGTGTGTGTAAGTTTTTGATGGTGGACTTTGGAATAGTTATGGAAGCAGCAGAAGAAATCTACTGGTTCAGGGGAAGCTAGAACAGTACCTTACCTCGTCCTGAATGAATATCTGACTTTTGTGGCTGTGAATTGCAGTCAACCATGGCATTCACTTTGCCAGCAAAAGTAGGCCACAAGGGAGAACAGAGAAGCTTTATACCTATGTATGTACGTATCAATCCTTGGCCCAAAGGTCCCATACTTGTACTGTGCTCGCAATTCAATTGATGGCGACTTTCAACACAAGCACTTTTCTTTCAAACAGTGAAGGTCTATTTTCTGGACTTCCACCAATCATTGTGCCAATTACACAAATCATAGGCTCTAATTATCAGTGTCAAAACATTGCTTTGTGCGCAGGAAAAGGTTCAATATGAATGCATTTTGGTGATACTAGTCGAGAATTTAAGTGGAAGTCTAAGTCTCACATTGAATACGAATGAGAAAGTTGAGCACTATATAAACATGAAAATCTATAAACTCATTATCTTAGGGTTTTGAATTAGAAGTGATGCCAATAATTAGACTCAAATCTTATTCGAGTTGTTTCTTTTGGTGAATTCCTTGATATACCATCAATGCTTTGAAGTAACATAATCATGTATTAGTGGTGTAAAAGTGTTCGCATCACACTCTTTTGATACTACAAGAAAATTTCCAATTAAAAATCAATTTTAATGACAAAAAATAATTAGTCACTATTGTTACTAATTTACAAAATTAAAAATTATTGGTTACTAAAATAATTCATATTATAAATAAAAAATTATAATTGATCACTAATTAATCAGAGACCAATTTAGAAATTAAGTCATTTTAGTAGTTAAAACCTAGATAACTAATTTTGATTGACTAATTTTAAAGCCTAATTTAGTGATCAATTATACCTTTTTATTTATAATAATGACTATTTTAGTAATCAATTGTTATTTTATTGGTTACTAAAATATTTTCTTGCCATTATAGAAATTAAGGTTACTTTTTGAAAATCTTCAAATTTTAATAACATTAAACTTTACAACAAGGATTCTTTATAATTAATTTTTTTTACTCATTTCTTCAAGAAATTTTTAAGGAGATGAAAACACAATGTTTAGTAGTTAGAAAAATACAAAAGGATTCAAAAATAAATTTGTGTTCTTATGGTCTTCTTCCTTGTGATTAATTATATACAATGAAATAATGAATTAGCTTGGTGATTAAACATTAGGGAGAGGCTGGCTAATGCTGAAGATTCAAAGGCTTTTCGTAAGACACTTGAGTAAAATAACCAAGAGGTGGTAAGAGAGTAATAGATGAGGAAATACTTTAGAGTTTTAGTACAAGTTCAACCCAACGTGATTATGTTTTGTTCTCCTTTACAACTTGTAAAGGGTTTCACTTATCAATAAAATTACAAATATTATACATTGTTACATTTGGCTTGCACCAAACATACAAAACCACCATCTAAAATAAAATACAAGTATTCTTGATAGGAAATCACTTACTAAAAATTTTCATATTATATGAGATTTTTCTTGCAAATTTGTTAAAAACATTTTGCAAGAAATTTTTTTTTCTACTATTTTTTCTAAGAATCTTAATTGGCAGGTAATTCATTCGTAGGTAATTATTTCCTACAAAATTATAAAATTTGTAAGTATTTATTGCAAAATTTGTTGTGAAAGGTGTTTTATACAAAATATTTTGCAGCAATTTCCTGCAAATTGTTTTTCATAACAAAATTTATAAGTATTTTCTACAAAAAATATTTCAAAACAAAATTACAGAAAATATAAGTTTTTTTTAGTAGTGTTGTGATTTAAATATTCTATTATTTCATGCAAATTTTGTTTTGAAATTTTTTTCGTAGGAAATACTTACAAATTTTGTTGTGAAAAAAATTTGCAACAAATTGCTACAAATTTTCTTGCAAAATATTTTGTATAAAACAATTTTCGCAACAAATTTTGTAGAAAATACTTGAAAATTTATAGTTTTGTAGAAAATGATTACCCATGAAGGAATTACCTGCCAATTAAAATTCTTAGAAAAAAGGCAGAAAAAAATCTTTTCTTGCAAATTTTCTTAACAAATTTGCAAGAAAAATCTCATGTGATATGTGAATTTCTAGTAGTGGATGAATATATTTCACAAAGTGAACAATATATAAAGGAAGTTCAACCTATCTATATCTTTAAGTAGATGATGTATTAATTTTGCATTAAGAAATTTTAGAAGCACTTTTTTTTGGTCGAATAATAAATTCACAATTCTAGTTATAGAAGTCTTGCAAAAGACATTCGAAGCTTGCATGCATATTCTCTGTCTTTGTCAACATTTTTTTAGAGTATGATTCTCTTTCCACTACCATACTTTTAGTAGCATTCAACTCTCTATGTCTGGGATAACTTTTTTTTTTCAAAAATCTTTATGGTGTATTTGGATGAAACAATTCAGGAATGTAATTCATTTATTTCAAAAATTTGAAAATTTTTCAAGAAAAATGACATGTTTGGATGAGGAAATTAAAAGGAAATTGAGATTGATGAATTTTAAGAATGTAATTCAAATAACTAAAATAGTAAAATTTGAAATTCGCTCAAAAAGAAGAAAATTGAAAATTCTCTAGTTGTGGAATTACTCATTAGTTAGGACAAAAAAATTCAACAGGTTAAAAATTCGAGTCGGGCAAGGCCAAAGGTCGAGCCGGGTTGGACTGGACTGGACCAAAGGTTGAGCTAGATCGACCCAGGTTGAGTTGGGCCAGGCCGAAGGTCAAGTCAGACCGAGACAAAGATCAAGCTGGGTCGACCCGAGTCGGGTATAAGGTAGAACTAGGTCGGCCCGGGTCGAAGGTCGAACCAGGCTGAAGGTCAAACTAGGCCGCCTCGAATCGAAGGTTGACCCTGGTTGAAGGTCAAGTCGGGTTATGCCAAAGATTGAGTCGATTGAACTAGAAAGGCTGAGCCAACCCAAAGGTCAAGTTGGGTTGCGTTGTGCCAAAGGTCGAGTCAGGCCGAAGGTTGAGTAGGGTCGGGTCGAGTCAAGTTGGGCTAAAGGATGACTTGAACCAAAAGTCAAGATGTAAGATGAGTCATAACAAATTAAAGGTCAAAAATATTTTAATTTACTTCATCGAAACTAATTATTTAAGAAATGAAGAGAATTGAATTGAAAATTATTCAATTATTAAGTATTTCAATTTCTTAAAATTGTTAAAATCCCTCGCATAAGGTTATTGTACTGACAATTTGCAATATCATAGAGGATTAATTTGTGAGGATCTAGAGTTTGAAAGTCAACAAAGATGAAAAGTAGACGAGCTAACAAGATATTCCAATGTATATAGAGTTTTAATTCTTATTGTTGACGTTGTCTAAGAGCTTTAGGGTTCTTTTGTTCTTACTTTTTTCTTTATTGACTAGACTTTGTATATCTTCTCTGAGCATTATATATGTAATAATATGTTTTATCATAGTTATCTTTATTTTAAAAATAAAAGTTTCATATTATACACTATTCTGAGTTTTAATGTTTCAATTAATTAAGTTAACTCATAAAATTTATCTTTCATTATGGTGCACGAAATATATTATAAAATAAAAAAACAAGAAAAAAATGACTCTTTACTATTGGTGTAAATTGTTAAATTATTGAGGGAATCAAACTTTAGTGTTTCAAAATCTTTATAAAGGATTTTTAATTATTCGCATTTCAGTTTTTTTTTTTCTTACTGCCTATAATGAGAAACATTCACCAATTGCTTTGTATTAGTAAATAAACAATATAAAATCAAACGAGGAAAAAAATATAAAAAAATCACTTAAAGTAATACTAAAATAATAGTTTTACTCACCTAGTGAAAATAGAAACCTAAATTACCCGTAACTTTTCCGATAAGAAATCAACTCATCCAACTTAATTTCCGTACTCAAGTTATCCGTAATTGCTCCCTAGAACTAAAAATAGAATTAGAACATAACAATGTTCTAACAAAAATTAAAATATTATGCATGAAATTAAACCTAAATTCACTTGTGGTACATCTGACTTAATGATAAAAATCAGAGATTGAATGAAATTCAAAAATATCAATGGTTGATTCTAGTGGCACAAAAGGACTTAAGTAGATTTAATGAAGTTTGAAGAATTGATCAAACTTGAAGTATTGTTTGAATTTGCTTGTATGAAATGTCTTGAAACTTGAAGATGGATGAAACTTGAAGAAAAATTTGACTTAGGACAGAAGTTTTGTGTCTCTCTTGTAGTTATTCAATATGTTAAAACTTTTTAACAAATTAAATAACAAACTTATTTTATTTGTTTTAGTACTTGGAAATTTGGTTGGGCAATTAATGTTTTGAACTATGTGTTTAAAATTAAAATATAAACTTTTGTTTACGTATGAATTCGACAATCATCGTTTTTCGCTAAACATGTACGATTTATAACATTTTATGACATCCTAAATTATGGTGTTACATTAAATAACTTGTGGTTATAGTTCTATGGACAACATATTCAATCAGCTGAAATAATAATCAATTAGGTGAGTTCACTTAAAGTAAGTGAAATCAATCAATTAAGAAGCATTTTTAATTAGTTCAATATGTTAGTTTATAAGCTATAAAACCCAAAATTTTCCCTGAGAATTTGAGAGACTTGTATTTTTGTACGAAATCACTTGGAAATTTTGTAGAATCTCTTTCTCTCTAAAGAAGTTAGTGTTGTTGCGATTTATAATCAATTCAGAGGCATTGGAGTTGTGATTGCTCATGATGCTCTTGTTATGAGTCCAGGTTTCTTGTTGTGTAGTTTGTGTTTCTTGTGTGATTCAACAAACTTGTAGTTTGTTTGTGTATTTTCAAAAGTTCAATTGTAAGGATATTGTAATCTTTAGAAATAGTGGAAAGTGAGCCTCATGTTATCTTGACTAACTGGATGTAGCTGCATTGGATTGAATCGATATAAAAACCTTGTGTGTATATGTTTAAATTTTCTACATTGCATTGTTCTTAGTTCATATTATCAAGAAAATCAATTTATGTGATCTCTTATAATAATCTTGACATGTTTGTATAACCAATTGATAAAACAGTGTGTGTACTATTATTTGTAATTGATCTTGGGTGATAAATTGATCAAATTCGAAGTATGAGTGTTGAGTGATTTTTCTGTATATTCATTGTCAAGGTTTTTGATTTGTTATTCCTGTTTTTCAATCAGTTGAAATTTGTGATTTATAAATGATACTTTTTTGAGATCCCTGGTCAATCATATTTGAAAAAGAAGCTTTTACATAATTAAAACTGAACCTGATTTTTAAAAGGGCCAATTCACCCCTCCCCCTACTCCTTATCTTGGCTTGGCTTTAATACTTCTTTTAGTAATTAAAAATTCATCATATAATGAGATAAAAGTGAGTGAGTCAAAAATTTTATAAATTAGATAAACCCATCACATGTTAATAAACTTTATGGGTTGACTTAGTTAAGGATATTTTGTTTTTTAATTTATCTTAAACATTTATTATAGTTCAAAAGATGGACTTCAACTCATTTTCTTTATAGAAGTACAATCAAAGTTTTTCTTTGTTTCACCAAACATTATTTAAAGGATACTAGTTCAAAATTAAAGTATCATATAATTTAACAAACAAATAAATTAAACATGAAAATAATTCAATCATTATTAAATAACATTCTAGTAGTAAATAATTATAATAGAAAAATTATGAAACAATTTAAAATATGTTATAAAATAAAGCTAATAACAGATAGAAGAATAGAAGGAAGAATAGAGAATGAAAAAATGGGAAATAACTTTTGTGTGTGTCTTATTACTGATAAGAAGAGTCATATTTATAGATACAACATGGTAACCCATAAATGATACAAATCAAATAGTTAATACAAGTATTTACATAAAGAGTAATGAATCATATGAGTATCAATCATATCAATCATATAAGTGAGTAACTGTATCAAATTTATGAACGACCATTAATTCATAACATTCCCCTTTAGGTGTCCATTGATAAAAGAATGTGCCTCGTTAGAACCTTACTAGGAAAATCCTTTGGGATAAAAACCTAGTGAAGGATAAAGAGTAGACCATTCTATATAATATTGTTCTTTACATCTTCTATTTCTCCCCCTCATGTAAATTTACATCATTAAGATGATGTAGTCCAATTTTGTGAACCAATTGCTCAAAAGTTCTTCTTGACAAAGACTTTGTAAATAAATCTGTTAGATTTTCACATGAGCGAACCTCTTGGATCTTTACATCACAATTTCCTTGAAGACCATGAGTGAAAAAGAATTTTGGAAGAATATGTTTTGTTATGTCTCCTTTAATATACCCTTCTTTCAATTGAGCAATGCATGCACTATTGTCTTGTTATATGGTTGTTGATTTTACTTTTCTCAAGGATAGACCACAAGTTTGTCGCACATGTTGAATTATAGACATTAACTAAACATATTCATGACTTACCTCATGTAATGCTAAAATTTATGCATGACTTTGACGATGTTGTTGTTATGGTCTCTTGCAAATATTGTCATGAAATCATTTTGCTACCACATGTGAATAAATATCTTGTTTGTGATCAACCATTGTGACATTGTGAGAATATAATAAATAAGAAGCATATGCATAATCCATTAGATCCAATTTTGAATCATTTGGATAGAATAATTCTATATTCGTAGTACCCTTAAGGTAACAAAGTATATTTTTTTACTCCAATCCATTGTCTTCTTGTAGCTGAAGAACTATATCTTGCTTAAAAAATTTACAGCAAATACAATATCATGTCAAGTATAATTAGCAAGATACATTAGTGTTGTTATAACACTAAGATATGATACTTTTAGACCAAGAAAATCTTCATCATTTTCTTGAGGTCTAAAAAGAGGATTTATCAACATCTAACGACCTTACAACTATTATCGTGCATAATGGATGTGACTTGTCCATTTAGAACATTTTACACACCTTAATTATATAGGCCTCCTGATGTATAAAAAACACCTTTGTTTAAATACTGAATTTGTAATCTCAAACAAAAATTTTATTTTTTCAAGATCCTTCATCTCAAATTCTTTTTTTAAGCAATTAATTGCCTTTATGAGCTCATTAGGAGTTCCAATGATGTTTATGTCATCTACATAAACAATAATTATGGCATATTCATTTTTGGATCTTTTCATATAAATACAAGAAAAAATAAGATCATTTCTATATCCTTCTTTTAATAAGTACTTAATAAAACGGTTATGTCACACATGTCTTGATTGCTTTAATCAATAAAAGGGCTTGTTCAATTTTATTGAATAACCCTCTTTAGAATTTGTTTTGTTGGGCAAATAAAATCCTTTAGGGATTTTCATATAAATATGATTCTCAAGAGAACCGTACAAATAGGTTGTAACATCATCCATTAGATGTAAATGCAAACCTTGTTGTGCAACTAGGATAATCAAATATTGCAATGTTGTTGCATCCAATACCAATGAATATGTCTTTTCAGAAATCAATATCAGACTTTGTGAAAAACCTTGAGCAACCAACTATGCTTTGTATCTAGCAATTTCATCATTCTTAATTTGATTTTTGCGCAAAAATCCATATGTACCTAACGGGTTTCACACCTTCAAGTGTGAGAACTATAGGTCAAAAAACCTTTGATTTAACAAGCAACTCTAATTATGCTTATTTGTATATTTTCCTTTTGGCCAATCATGTCTTTCTCGAAATCTTCAATGATCATTGGTTATTGATCATCATTGTCATTCATAGCATTCATCACTATATTATATGTAAAAGTTTCGTCAATGTTGACTTTATTTTGGTTCCATATTATATGATTCATGACATAATTTATTGAGATCTCATCATTTTGAACAATTTCAGGAACCCGAGGTTCTTCTGGAACTGAATCATTAATTATGTCAAATGAATCTTTTGGGATTTCCACCTTTTCGTTTAGGTCATGTTGCATTTTAGCTCCATTTCTCATTCAAGAGTTTTTATCTTTGGAACCAATAGGTCTACCACGCTTCAAACGTGTCTTTGGAACTAACAGGCCTACCACGCTTCAAGTGTGTTATGAATTAATATCAATTATTTTCAGAGCATTACCAACTGATATTAGTTTCCCTTTTTCTATCAATAAAACATAAGATAATTGATTGACTAATTTTGAAAATAAATTTTACTTTGAACTTCTAGTTCACATTCTTTTGTACGAGGATCAAGACGAGATAATGATAGTTCATTCCAGCCAATACCTTTTTCCAATTGTTTTCTTTCTTCCCCTAATGTTGGAAAAACTTATTCAACAAAGTCATAGTTGAAAAGTCAAACTATAAATAAATTTCCTATTGGTAGTTCAAGATAATTCATTATTGAGAAAGAATCATATCCAACATATATTCTCAATTGTCTTTGAGGACCCACCATAGTCCCTTTTGGTGGGGAAAACATATACACCACTCCCAAAAATTCTTACATGAGAATATTAGGTCATTGACCAAAAACCAACTGTATAATAGAAAATTTGTGATAACTTGTTGGTTTGATGCAAATCAATAATGCAATATGCAAAATTGCATATCCCCAAGTAGCCATTGGAAGATTAGCTCTCATAAGTAATGGTATTGCAATCCATTTTAGACGTTTTAGTAATGATTTTGCAAGGCTATTTTGAGTATGGACATGTGCTACTGGATGCTCAACTTCAATTCCAATTGATATACAATACTCATGAAAAACATGAGATGTAATTTCACTAGTATTATCAAAACAAATTTTCTTAATCGGATAATCTGGGAGGTGAGCTCTTAACTGTACTAATAAATTTGCAAATACTTGATTGCGAGTTGATAATAAACAAATATGTGACCATCTAGTTGATGCATCAATTAAAACCATGAAATATATAAATGATCCACATGGTGGGTGTATTGGACCACAAATATCACCCTGTATTCATTCTGAAAATGAGATTGACTCATTTCTAATTTTTCTAGTGGTTGTCTTATTATCAACTTTTGTGAACGTATAGTACATGAGAACTTATTGGTCTGAAGAAGTTTCTTGACTCTTAAGTGGGTGTCCACATGAATTTTTCAACCTTTTTTTTCGCATCATAATAGATCCAGGATGACCCAACAAGGAATTCATTTTGATTTGTTTTGATCATACCAAACAAGGAATTCATTTTGATTCGTAAACTTCTGGTTTACCATGACATGCATTTTAATTGTACTAATATATGTGCAGTACATATCATCCAATTGATTATGCCAAACAAGACATTCATTCTGATTCGTAAACTTATGATTTACCATGACATGCATTTCAATTGTACTAATATACGTGTAATACAAACCATAAGAGAGTGCTGGTAATTTCTCCAATACACATTTTTTTTCAACTCAATCGTAAAGATATAAAAATATTTCATATCTTTTTCATTGTTTGTCTCAATATGATATCCATTTAGACAAATATCCTCGAAACTTAATAAGTTTCTATTCAACTTCTTGGTAGAAGTATAATAGCTCTTCTAGAGCCTTCAAATATATTTGTAGTACTATAAATAATACTAACATTGATGTCTCACATTATTAAACAGGAGAAAAATTTATTACTCTAGAGAATTGTATAAGTTGTTGCACTATCAATAAGACACATATCCTCATCATTGATACTAATGCCAACATACGTTCTTCATATAAACGTAAATATCAATATGATTTTTTTAACACTATCATAACCAATAAGGTGATCGATGCTTCAATTTGGATTAGTAAAGAAAATAATAATATCAAGATGAGTAGCATCCATATGGCCATAATCAGAATCACCATCTTCATAAGCAAATTGTGTTCCTATGTTCTTCTCATTACTTGTAAGCAATGGCGAAACTAGGTGATGACAGGGGGGAGCCACAACTCCCCCATTTTTTTTTGAATTTTTTTATATATATTTATATATTTTTAAAATTATATTATATATTATTTATATTAAGATTATATTATGGAAAATTATAATAAAAAATAAAATAAATTTTTTTAATAGACATTAATTTATAAAAGAGATTAGGGTTTTTTTTTCTGACTATAAGATCTTTCCACCATGTAAATTATCATGAAAGTGTGTGAAGAGAGATAAATACAAAGAGATAGATTGAGAAATAGAGGTTGGAAACACATAGATTGAGATTGATGTATACATTCTTGCATGATCACTCACAAATCAAGGTTAGTATCTTATATTATGATTTATGTATGTTAGTTTATGATTCTTTTTAGGATGTTTCTTCCAAATTAAGTTTATCCCAAATTAATATAAACCCTAATTATGATTTTAAGGATTCTTTTAAGAAATTGGCATGAACCCTAATTATAATTTTTCCTAAATTATTATAACCCTTAATTATGAAATTTAGGGATTTTGTGTTTTTCACTACTTATGTTAATTTTTTTTTAAGTTTTGAATTTATACAGTATTGCTTATTTAATTAAGGTTAAAATACTCCGTTGGTCCTCGTTTTTGTCGCAGAATCTCAATTTGGTTCTCGTATTTTTATTAGTCTCAATTAGGTCCTCATTTTTGTAAATTAGTATCAATTAGGTCATTTCCGTTAATAGAGAACTAACATCGTTAAATAAGTGCCACGTGTCAGCTCCTCGTTTTTTGAATTTTTTGAATTTTTTTGAATTTCTTTTGAATTTTTTTTATTTTTTTATTTTTTTTAATTTTTTTAGAAAAAAATTTATGCCACGTGTCACGTCTGTAGTGTGCCATGTGTCAATCTAATATGGTGACACGTGTCAAATTAATGTATGAATCTCACTTTGTTCCTCATATTTGTTAAATTGATTTGATTTGAATCCCAATTTTTTTTTTTTTAATTTTCAATTTCAGGCACTCCAAATTTAGACCAAAGTTTTACTTTTATATAATGTTATGATTATTTTTATTAAAATTGATATTTTATTAAATATTTTAATAATATTAATTATATTTAATATTAAAATTTTAAATATATTTATTTTAATTTGTTATAAAATTATTTTAAAATTTTACATTTGAATTTATAAAATTGATATTTTTAAGCCAACTCTAAAATATTGTTGATATTGAATATTATACAAATATTTCGTATATAAATTTATTAATCTATATATTTATAATTTTAAAATAAAATTTAAATAAAGTTTAATGTAAAATATAAATTTAAATAAATTAAATGTTGTTAAGAATATGTAATAGAAATATCACTTGTAATAAAAGTATCATCATTACATTGATAAAAAAATTAAATTTGTTCTAAATTTGGAGCACATGAAATTAAAATTTTTTTAAAAACATTTGGGACTGAAATCATATCATATTAACAAATATGAGGACCAAATTGAGATTCATACAATAATTTGACACGTGTCACCATATTAGATTGACACGTGGCACACTACAAACCTGACACGTGGCATAAATATTTTTTTAAAAAAATTTAAAAATTTTAAAAAAAATTAAAAAAAAATTAAAAAATTCAAAAAAACGAGAAGCTGACACGTGGCACTTATTTAACGGTGTTAGTTCTCTACTAATGGAAAGGACCCAATTGATACTAACTTACAAAAATGAGGACCTAATTGAGACTAATAAAAATACGAGGACCAAATTAAGATTTTGCTACAAAAACGATGACCAATGGAGTATTTTAACCTTTAATTAAAGTAGTATGAGTTTTGTTATGTTTTGCATTGTGATAATTGTGATTTGTGAATATAAATTTAATTTTTTCTAAATAGGTGAGAGGTGATAAATTTATATTAGAAAGATTATGATAAAAAGTAAAAAAATTGATTTCTTTTTTTTTCAAAGAGGAAGGTTTGTGATAAAGATGAAAATGAAATGCATTTATGTTAACTAAACTTGAGAAATTTAATAAGAACTAAGAATTTAAGACAATATAAAACAAATCTCTAAAGTTCTCAGAGTTACATATAATTAATTTAAAAATTCATTAGAACGTGATCTGGCAAAAACGACATCAAATTTGACAATACCACCAAATCAAATTGATGAGATACGAATGACTTATCTAAAATGGTATTCATGAATTGGTATCATGATATAATAGCATGATATAATAGCGAATGATAGTAATATTTTTTTGAATTCTACTATTATGTGTGTTTGTTTTAAGGAGAGAAAATGAATTCTTCTAAAGAAAAATTATATATAACAAATCTAATTTGGCCCCCCTACATTTTTAGTCAAAGTTTCGCCACTGCTTGTAAGATGTTTTGGTGTATGACATGTACAACTCAAATGGTCTTTACCATTGTAATGATAATATATATTTTCATCTTATTTGTCAATATTTTCACATTTTCTTTTTCCCTTTTTCACATTATTATGTCACTTTTGGTGACAAAATGTGTCTTTGAATTTTCTTTATAACCATGTCCATAATCAATATCACAATCATGAAAATATAAATCAAATATTACTGCATTCACTTCTAGAAATGGAACAGAACCAATTGGGCAAGTTTCATGATTTTCTATTAAAAGCTCATTACTTTGTTCAGTCATTCAATATTTATTGTTGCATTAACTTCTAGAAATGGAGTAGAACTAGTTGGGCGAATATCTGGGTTTTTTTATCAAAAGCTTCATTGCTTTGTTCAACCATACAAAGGCATGAATTAAATTCATAATATTTGTGAAATCTTTTTTTTTCACAATATTGTTCTCGTAGGAACAAATTAGTTGCCCATATGCTTTATTTATTTTTTTAATGGTATCATCAAGACCTATTACATCTAAATGTATTTCAACATTTAATATTCAATATAAGTAATTATTTCTTGTAATATCAAGGGTCATAAATTCCAAAAATTCAAAATTTGTGAGATTTGACATGTTTAGAATTAGCATAACAAATAATAGTAATAATAATCATAATAATAATAACTATTATTATTATAATGATAATAATAATAATAATAATAATAATAATAATAATAATAATCAGACAGAGATGACGATTGATAAAGTCAAACCATTCTTATGACAAAAATAACAATATAAGATAAAATTGATAAAATTTAAATGAAGAAAGGATTAGGAAGAGTCTGAATTAAGAGATGCAGAAAATTTTCCTTAAAGAGAAAAACTTCAACTAGCCCTCAGTTGGTTGGAGCATGGTGTTGATAACGTGTTATAAAATAAAGCTAATAACAGAAAGGATAATAGAAGGAATAATAGAGAATGAAAGAATATGGAACAACTCACTACAAAAAATATATTTTATAGTGGCATTTATTTGCCGTCAGTTTTATAAAACAAACGTTATGTTATTCAAATTTTAAATTTATATTTTATTTAGAGTCAGTTAAAAATCGACAAAAATTATATATCTTAATTTTTTCTTTCTCCTTCTTTCCGCTAACAAATCCTTCCTCTTTTCAGTATCCCACACCACATCGTTCTCTCTTCCTGAATGTATGGATTGAAGCAACTTCTTCTTCAAGTAATGCATTGAAGCACTCCATCTTCTCTGTTTATTCTCTTCGTCAACGATATTCTCTTATTTTCCTGAAAGCCATCACATGGAGCTATTCTCTGCAGATCCATTTTCTCCTCCATGAAAATCCTTTTGGTAAGTGCTTTTCTCTTTAGGTTAGTTTTTTTCTCTTCTTTATTTTGATTTAAGTTTTAGATTATTATAAACCTTACCTCTAACTTCAAATTTTACTAACCCTAACTTAAATTTTGAATCCTAATCTTTAGCGTGTTATAAAACTGAAATGTCATTTTCTCCCTAATGAATCACAGCTACTTATTTTGCAACTAATATGAAAAATTTTCTCATCTAAAAAATACAAATAGAGATGCATTTAAGTGTCAAGGGAGAATAGAGACTGTACTGGTCAAAATGCTATTATGTTTCACTAGTATCCTAAAATCAAGTAGTAATAGTTGTTATTTTAATCACCATATGTGAGATATATGAGTTAGGAAAATGGTGGTCAATTCTCCAGGGAGGCTCCATAAGGTAAGGCACTAGCTAATAACAGAGGACCAAGTTGGAATATAAGGACTGAAGGATGTATGTTTTTAATGTGAACAATGTTACCTTTTTTCCCATTAATTATTTTAATAAAAAAGTGTAAAGAATTGGTTTGTGAACCTAACTGTAGCATTGCAAGCTGCCATATGGAAATTTACCATTTTCTAGTAGCAAAGCATATCAAACTTTTACATATTACATATTACATGTTTTCAAAACGTTATTTAAATTTATGGTGCTAGGTTAGCATGTTGATCTAGTTGTTTGTAGTCAAATAGTGCAACGTGAATGGTTAATTGTTTTCTATAATTGAAAAACTAGCTTCACAAATTAATTTAAGGTTCAACATACAAACTTACACTTCTCATTTTGGTGATTTCAACCTTTTTATATAACCTTCAGGTGACCAGTAAGAAATTGCCCCTAATCTTTGTTTGATGAATTCAACATCGAAGGAGATATAGAAAATATCCTCAGCAAAAGGTGATATGTTGTCACTTCTTTTGATAACTTTCAATATGTATTATCCTTGTCTTTATTATCTATCTTTTATTATCTTCCCGTGTTTGAGAATATCTTAATAGATCTTGAGCATTTTATGAAATCAACTAGTTGTCTAATTGAGGAGGCAATCTTAGTTATCACTTTTTGTTCCATAATTTATTTAGGGTTATTAGTCTTAATGTACTGGTTGGTTTATGAAATGAAAGTAATAGTAATACTAGTATACTACACTAGTGCTTAAATTATTATCTATTTCAGTATAAAGAAGATTGTTGGAAAAGTATTTTTATTTTAGTATTGGTAGATTTATGAGAAATATTGTGAAGTTGTTTGATTTGAATTAAGATGAAAATACTGCAGTACCATTACATATAAAGTTTGACAAATTTTATAATAGATTATCCAATAGGAGAAAAATAATCAATACAAACATTTATTTCAATAGGATGTTATATGAAAACAATAAAAGAAGATGCTAACGAGGTTTCTAATGTTAGTTCTATTTAATCTTCTATTTTTTAGTTTTGTCTAATGAGATAATGTACTTCATATAATTTATTGATTTTTTGTTGCCTATAGAAATCTAATTATATGATTTATATTATACTAGGTTTTTCTCTACTAAGTAATAATGTATGATATAAAGTTTTTTGTATATGTAATTTAAATTGTTTTACACCATCATATATCTCTTATTTCTATATTCACTTAATGATTATAATTCATTGTTTATATTTAGAGATGGATAAATCTTGGATTAAGTTGCCACGCAATACACCAGAGTATTTAGTGGGACTAAATAACTTTTTAGATTTTGCCTTTCAATATGGCGCCAGCGCGAATACGATAATATGTCCATGTAGTAAATGTGGCTTTAGGAAGTGGAGAACTCAAGAAAAAGTATATGACCATTTGCTTTGTAAACCCTTTCCTCAAGGTTACACATTTTGGTGTCGTCACGGGGAGCTAATATCGAGGGAGCCTGTATTGGTAAATGGAGATGACACAACAAATACAAAATATTAAGATCCAATGCAAATAATGATAAATGATGCATTTGGATTGTCTGACATGTACACCAATGCAGAGTCATTTACATCATCATTTGAACATAGAGATGATGTTGAGGGAGGTGTATTAGAATCACAACATGGAGGAAATATTATGGCTCAAGAGTTGTTTGATTTACTTAAAGATGGGGAGCAACCACTCTATGATGGATGCGCAAAGTTTTCAAAATTGTCTTTCTTGTTGAAATTGTATCACATTAAAGTTCTTTGTCGAATTAGCAACAAAGCAATGGACATGATCCTTGAGTTGTTGCACGATGCCTTTAAACATGCAAACATTCCTTCATCTAATTATGATGCAAAGAAGCTCCTCAACAAGCTTGGTCTTCATTACACTAAGATTCATGCTTGTCCTAATGATTGTATGTTATATTAGGGACAAGATGAAGGTAAAGAGGAATGCAAAACATGCAAGATATCTAGATGGAAGCAAAAGGGTCATGAAACTACTAGTGAACACAATTTGATTAATGAGAAGCAACAAAAAAAATTGCCAGCAAAAGTTTTACAGTACTTTCCATTGATCCCACGGTTGAAAAGGATGTTTATGCCTTCAAATATATTTAATAGCATGGTTTGGCACATTGAGAATAATAACACTGATGGGTTGATGAGGCACCCTAGAGATTCAAAGGCTTGGAAGAATTTTGATCTAAAATATCCTGATTTTGCTTCAGATCCTTGAAATGTACGATTGGCCTTAGCAAGTGATGGTTTTAATCCTTTTGGATCTTTGAGCAATAGTTATAGTATTTGGCCATTGGTTCTCATTCCATACAACACTCTTCCATGGATGTGTTTGAAGCAAACAAACTTTATTATCTCAAGCATAATTCCTGGAAAGCTAATGCCAGGTAATGACATTGATGTCTACATGCAACCACTTATAGCAGAGTTGAAAGAGTTATGGGAAAAAGGTGTTAAAACATATGATGCATCAAAGAATGAAGTGTTCATGATGCGAGCATGTATTTTATGGACCATTAGCGACTTTCCTGATCTTGGGATGCTTTTAGGATGGAATACTTATACTGGCCTAGCATGTCCATCTTGTAATTTTGATACAACTTCACTTCGTCTTCCCTTTAGTAATAAATGGTGTTTTATGGGTCATTGGCGATTTTTGTTTAGAAGGCACAAATTTCGGTTGAACCGAGTCCAATTTAATGGAAATATTGAAGATAGGGACCCACCAAAACAATTATCTGGGTCAGAAATTTTGGAGCAAGTCAAGAATATAAACATCACATTTGGGAAGAAACCAAAATTATTAGATAAACGAAAGAGAAATTGTGGGAAAAACACCACTACATTTGAGAAATATTGACTTCCTTCAGAGTATAAAATTAACAAATATATAGATTATAAAGTTCTTATAACCTTGACAGTTATTGCTTTTACCTTTTATTTTCTAAAGCACGTTGCATATTTCAAGAGTCAAATTCTTTTTAATATTAATCGTTCATTTTAATTATTGATTGATCCTTGATATATAATAAAGACATTACTTCTATTACTTAAAAAATGTTTATATCATTTTATGAAATTAAAAATAAAAATTATTTACATCCTAGATTTATGCTATTAAATTTTCTTAATTCTTATACTTCCTGACAGTTACAATTGTCATTAAAATCTTTTAAATTCTTAGACTTGGTGGCGGTTATAAACACCATTACATTTTTTTTAATTCTTAGACTTCCCGGCAGTTACAACTGCCACTAAAATATTTTAAATTCCTAGACTTAGTGGCGGCTACAACCGCCACAAAATTTTTTAAATTCCTAGATTTACTGGCAGTTACAACCGCCACGAAAATATTTAATTATTAGTCTTGCTGGCGGTTCCAAGTGCCGCAAAGTATTTTTTTAAATAAAAAAGAATTTAGAGGTAGTTAAAATCGACGTTAAAAATTTTAGTGGCGGTTATAGTAAATCGACGTTATAATGACTTTATGACGCTAAATTCGGTGGCAGTTAATTAACTGACGGTAGAAAAAACAGTGGCAGTTATAACCGCCACTAAATAACACATTAAACTGACAAGAAAATTCAAAATTTTAATAGTGACTCTTTTGTGTGTCTTATTATTGATAGGAAGAGTCCTATTTATAGATAAATATGGTAACCCATAAAAAATGCAAAAAAAGAGTAATGAATCAAATAAATCATATGAGTATCAATCATATCAAATTAATGGATAACGATTAATTCATAACAAAATAAAAATAATAAAAAGTGATTGTTAATGAGTTACTAATCAATTCACCTTTAACCTAACTTGAACCCTTTTAATTCCTTAACTAATTGAGTCACCCACATTCTAGAAAAATGAATTTTTTTGGACCTAACTCCATTAAAACTTCATACAAATTGATTTACAAATTTAAACCATTTTTATATCTCAAATAAAAAATATTTCTTTTACATTTTTAACATTTAAGTTCATTTCATGTATTTGTGTGCCTATTTTCTTTTACTTGTAAAAAAAAGAAAAAAAACTATTTTTAAAAGTTTTGAAGTGATTAGTAAGTAGTAAAGACATCATGCTAACATTATATCCATGTCATTGTCACCTATTAAATGTTGACTCGTCATATATTAAATGTTGAGTTGTCATGCTCTAAAAATGTGATATTTACGCGTGAATATAACATTATTGAAATTAAAAAGTGAAAATGATATATTTGTAGCTACAAAAAAATCGTGAAGAAATTGAAAAACAGTTTTATAAAAACAGAGAAATGAATAAAGACACTTTTTTTTTCTTGATTTCAATATGTATCTTAACCGTAGTCTTATTTTTTTTATGGCAACGAGAAAACTTTATTTCTCAAAAAAAAAAAAACGAACAAAATCAAAATAACAATTAGAAAATGAAAATGTTAAGCAATAAAGTTTGAAGGAAACCACGAAATAAATCAAGACCCCCTTTTTTTTTCTTTTTAGGTTTATTCAAATTGAAATACTATTTTTTTTTACCGTATTTTATTCTTTCTTTACTAGGTTGATTGTTTATACTTATATTTCTCTCGTAATGTACATTTGATTAAGAATCTAATAATAAATAACACAATAAATCCTACTAATTTAGTTAAGTAAATCGTTGACAAATGTTTGTATCACCATATAACTACATACTATAATTTTATCATCTGAATAATATAATATCTTTCAAATAAAGTCATGTTAAATATCACTATAAACTTGGACATTTATGTTATGCTAACGTCCCAAAGCTAATAAATCATTTTCCATTACATGAAAATTTAGTAAAAAAATAAAATAAAACAAAAGAATACAAAACACAAGAGACCAAAATAAACCCATGATAAAAATTATACCTCATAAAGTAAAGACAAACTAAATCTATTATGAAAAAATCTAAATAAATAAATGGAGGTAAAACATTAAAGTACTTATATTGTTCTCTCTGAATCAAAGTTAAATTAACTAATTTATTAGCATAATGATTCCTTGCATAAGCTTACAAAAATGAAAACACTGACACTATCTTTCTTTAAGACTCCAAGTAACCACTCGTTGATCTAAAAATTCATGACAGACTAAAGAAGAATCACTTCTCAACCAAAGCCTCCAAAGAATAAATAAACCCCATAAACTTAACATAAATATAAGCATGTTCTCCTGAAAAAGCTGAAAAACTACCCACATGTTCACATCAACTTCCTCTAAAAATACAAGCACATGAAACAAAATTACGACAACTCTTAGTTGCACCATAAATATTCACCATAAACCAATTGGCATATGGTATTACTCATATGCTTCTTAGAATTACTCTCAGCCATATGCATTGATTTCTTAATTTGAAAAATAATAGAAGTAAAAGCAATTGGATCCTGAAATCTAGTATGATTTATCATCCTCTAAATCATTCAAATAATTGCAGTAATGGTAGCCACTTTAAGCAAAGTACTACAAGAAAACTTCATAAACTAAACAACCAAATTCAAAGAAGAACATTGTAAAGTTTGAAAAACTTCCTTTAGTCATTTCTACATCCGTATATAACAATAGAATAATGAAAGACCAAATGAGAAAAAGATTCAACATTATTACCACACAAAGAACAGATAGAGCGTAAAACCATTCCTTTTCTTTAGCCTCCAAATCAATAGGTAATCGACCATACAACAACTTCCAAAAAACCAAAGTTTTAGTTGGTGACAACTCCTCCAACCAAATCAAGTTTTCCCAATATACACATTCCATACCAGAAGAGTAAAACTATTGTGCAACTTTTTGAGAAAGCACACTAGTATCATCATAATCCAATTAGACACATTCTCATCCCCATTAACCATTAAAGAAGAAAAATTATATAAACAAGCAAGCACCAAAAGAAGGAAAGCTTCAGTGAGTACTTGTCCAAGCTAATCGAACAATAAAGTATGACTTTACTCTATCAAAATAAGGAATTCTAGCTAATTTAGATATGCAAATGTCAAAATATCAACAATCATTCCTAAGATTAATACAATCACCCTTACCTAGTGTCTAAAAAGTATTTTCAAAAACAACATCATATACATCCTTAATACTATGCCAAGTTGATTATGATTCAAAGAATATATATTTATGATACTTAGACTAAAAAATAGAATATGCATGAGTTTAATCCTAGTCATTTTGCTATAAGCATATTCTCTAAGTAAACATAATAGATATGTTTTATTCTCTAACTGATACCTAAGAAAGAAAATAACCTTTGAAATGATAATAAGATAGAAATCAAGAAAATAATCATAAGAAGAAAAATAAAAATCAATATTCATTAAATTTGAATGCTTCTGTTTAAAATAAAAAAAAAACATATAATACAATATTATATATATATATATATATATATATATATATATATATATATATATATATATATATATATATATATATATAAAGATAAGGAATCTGAAACTATTTCATATTAAATTAGTTTTTGAGTGCGTAATGTTTATAAAGTTTAAAGTATAATGTTAACACATCGAATTTAGGTAATTCATATAACGCTTAATTCTTTAAAAGGAATGAATATTTGCTAGGAAAAAGAGAGTTGAAAAAGTTGTTAGAGCTACCTACTATAAATAGTACAATAATTAATTATGTACAAGGGTGGATGAGTTATCTAGTATTTTATATAAATATATATTCATGCATTATCGATAAAAATTCCTATAATTTAATATTTATTTAATTATTAAAAGAATTACATTTTTGTAAACATATTTTATTTCAAAGTCCTTGTAATATTTTATTTACGTAACTATAACATGAGTTTTTCTAATTCTTTCTTTCTTGTAGTTCTTTATAACTATCAAAATTTTAATATATTTGGTATGATGTGATGCTGAATTATTGACATCACCATTATATTAGCATGACGTCACTAATAATAGGTGTATATACGTTTTGTTAATGGAAAGTGATGACATATTCTAAAAAACAAAACATTTAAAAAAAATTATAAGAAACCGTATAATTGTAGTAGCTGAAACCATTTTTAAGGTTTTTTTTTTATAATAATTTTATGATTTAATTAGTCATTTGATCCCAAATTTTTTCTTTTGTTTCTAATGTGAAGTTACTTAATTATTAAGACGTTTATTACAATTTTTTCTAATGTTATTTTTTCTTTAAATTGGTAAAACGGGATTTTATACAAAGTCAACATAACTTTAGTATTGTGATGTGTTTGTGGACATTTAATTAAGGAAACAATGAAATTAGGTGGAGGTTGTAGTTTCTTTTTATAGCTTTAGAGTTGACAAATGTATTTATATTTATATATATCATGAGAAAATGTCAATACTTTCATTATTAAGAGAATAATTTCATATATATATATATATATATATATATATTAAAAAATAGTATCTTTAAAAAATGGAAGGAAAAATTATGTTTCAATTATTCTTGGATTTATCTTCTAAATTATATGCGATTGTTGGGTAGGTGCATCCAAACATATATATACATAGTTGCATCTCAATGTTCATTACACACCATACGTATATATTACTCACTACACCACTAGTTTACTATTTACGCAACTTGTGTGATTTATTTGTTTATGGACATATATATATATATATATATATATATATATATATATATATATATATATATATATATATATGTATGTATGTATAACCACTTTAGCATAATCTGGAACTTATAACTTGCTTGCTATCATACACTCAAGAAATGAGAATCGAAGAAACCATTGTAAAGCCAAATTTACACAAGAATTGAGAAGTCGACATTTTCAAACTGATTTTCTTCAATGCATATGAATGAATCTCAGGGTCAAATTCTTGAGCATAATGTTCAAGAAATAGTTATCTGTCAACTGTACCACCTATCTCAATATGCATAACACTTTGTAACAATGAATATGAAATTTCTTCTTGTGTTTCCAAATGTGATCATTTGATAGAAAACCTCCTTTGACATAAAAAAAAAAAAGAGGAGTAGAATGCTCACTTATAATGAACCTCTGTTAACTGGTCTAAAATCACAACTTGAACCTCTTACTGAATGTTCAATGTTCAATGTTCAACCAATGTGGCTAACTTTTTTTAAACATGGTGAAATTAATACTTTGGTCAGATAGTGTCTTTTCCAAGTTGTAAATTTGAAACCTTTGGCTATATCCAAGAGTGCATTTAAATCTGTGGGACTAAACTGTCCTCACTTTATCTTTCAACATATTAAGAGGTCACATGTGCTACTACATAATTGTGTTTCATCCCATATCTTGCATCTTCAACGTTTGTAAAAAGTTGTACTTGGCCATTTAGGTTTGAATTAGGAAGTGTCCGTTACTGAATTTCAATGTTTGTAACTCAATTTTCTTCATCTAGGTCCTACTATGGTATAATGCTACTTTAACCACAGGACATTCTATTATTTCAACACCATCTTAGTTCTTCTCCATTATTATCAAGCTTAAGGCATAATTTTACACAAGGATCTTGTTTTTCCCAATTATGATCAGAAAACAGCACCAAAAGAATATAAGTAATTGCATACAAGTTTTGCCTGAGTTATGCTCTTGATTTGTTCAAGTCCTGGTCAAGGAACTTGCTTGGTAACGATCAGAAAAGTACTTCTGCAAAATTTCAGTGCGCAGTTTTGAATTTCAACACATAGAATATAGAAAAAGGGGATTGTTACTTCCGGAATAAAAGTACTATATAGCTCTTTAACTGACATTTAAACATAAATGTACTTGTAAGAAATGAGAATGTGAGAAATCATGGTGAAGTCATAAACTTTGAGACAGTGAAAAGGACTTTCTTTCTTGTGCTTCTAAATGTTATGACTTGAGTCTCTAGAACTGCATCAGTTCATAGAGAATGGTATCAGGGAAGTGAATATTCAATATTTAACCGATTTGGTCTAACTTTATTTTTTTAAACATGCTGAAATTAATTTGTCGGCCAGATTCTGCATTTATAAGTTCTGAATTTGAAACCTTTGACTGTCCCCAAACATGCATTTAAACCTGCAGAAGTTATTGCCATTACTTAAGCTTTCAATCAATTCAATGGACTTTTCTTTCTTTCATGCACATGCTGCAGACTTTGTGCTTCATCTGTGGCTCACATGTGCATCAGGAGATCACATGCATCAAATTTAAGTTTCACCTATGCCTCACATTTTGAATGTTGCATATTTATACATCACTATTAGAAGTTTAAAATAAACAGGGTCCATGGATCAAATATAAGGTAGTTGTAGTTTGTAGTGATTGGTCTTTCAAGAGAAGATTACCGAGAAATATAACACCAATGAAACATGAGCTCAACCCACGTATAAATGATTGACACCACCTCTAACTCAAAACTTTAAAACAATTAATTTATGAGTCTTATACTTATATACTTATATGGTGTTCAATTTTCTCATTTTTACTCAATGTGAAACTTAAACTCACACTTAGATTCCAACCATGTAGCAGAGAAGATACTACAATGTTTGTTCGTCAGCGTAGCACACTAATATCCAACATTAGCTTTCTAATTTCTTAAGTTACAAGTTACAAACATCTCAAGACATAGGCATAAATTAAAATATATCACAAGTTTTATTCTGTAATATTCTGAGGAGTCCGTATTGTATACAAATAGTCACGGACATTATGATTCATAAAGCAATGCAATAATCAACAAACACCAGAAAGTAGAACAAATCAAAATAAAAAACTCCCAGCTCCCTCTGGATTTTGAAAACCAATGTTCTCAATGGCACCAACCGTCTTGAAGATTCTCCTCTTGTGAATCTCTTCCATCAGTGATCGTTGCAGTTGTTGTCTCCTCAGATCCACAAAGGAACGAATCCTTGTTAGCCTCTGGACTCCATGATACCTGTGAGAAGAATCCATTTTCATGTTGCAAAACTGTTTGGTGCAATCAGCATCCATCACTTCTTCTCGAGGACAGAATCTTGTGCACTTTTCGTTGCCTTTTGGAGAGTAGCAAAGGGCTTCTGCTCCTACCACTGCAGTTGGATCATACCCATCTTCATTGCCAGGGTCACAGTACTTGAGATTGAAGCACTTGAAGGAGTTCATTGAGCTTTGAGAGCTCGCATCATCATTCATAAATAGTTCATCTGCATAACAGTTAATTAGTCAAAATCAAATTCTTTAATGCCACTGAAAAAAATAGTAAACATTGTTATTAAAAAAGTATTAAATCTGCTACAAGTTATTGGCTTGGCTGGTTTTATTGGACTTGGTTTTCTTAAGCAAAGTGTTTATCAAACAACATTTCAGCTTTTGAAGAATCAGAGATGAAAGTTATTTGCATTCCAAGTTGAAAGAGTGTTATTACCCTGAGACCAATCTTGAGCAAAAGGGTAATGGTTCCCACAGAGGTGGGAATTATTCTTGTGGGAAGAACCATGAGAGGAAGAACGAGAAGATGGTGAGATGTATGAGTGGTGGTTACTCATATCACACTCATCTTCATAGCTAAAACTATGTTGTCTTTCATACTTAGAAGTGCCCCAGTCCCTCCATGTTGGGACTAAAGCTGATATCTCTTCCTCAATCATTTCAGCAATCTCTAATGGTTCCAAGTCACTAATTTCAAGTTCTTTAACCATCTCCACTGCCACATCAATTGCAGTGTCGTTTATGGTGTCAAATGGAAAGAATATATTCCTCTTTTCCCCTGCATGCAAAACACAGTAACAAAACTCTGAAGCACCCCACTATATGTAACAAAAGATGATTGTATCATGCGATGAAAGTATGTGTGCATACCACTTTTGTTAGAAATTTGTACTTTAAGGAAAATTGTGTCATCATCTTCATTGATTGATCCTGTGATGGTCATGTGTGTGTCCTTTGTTTGGTCACTCATTGGTGGTATCCCTTTGGCCAGTGGTGCAATGAAATTGAGTGTGGGGGTTTGTTTTCTGGGTAATGTTGGGCTAGAGAGTGGGGAGTCTAGTTGGTCCTTGGCTAAAAATGAGTCCAACAAGAGCTCCTTTGCTGACAACCTCTCTGAGACATTTGCCAAACACTTTCCCACAAACCTCTGAGCTTCCAAGTCATGGATTCTGTAAAAGGCTTCTGGCAGCTTCCCCTGTTGAATCAAATCAGTCAAATACGTAAAATCAAAGCATAAGTGAAATAGAATCTTATCCAAACAGAGTTGAAAAAGGTTAAGTCTTTCCAATGAATAAAAGCTTACTGAAGTAACTTTCTTGTATATTTGAGCTGGGTTGGAGCACTCGCTGTATGGGAAGTCAGAAGTAAACATTTCTATCATGCACATTCCAAAGGAGTATATGTCAACCAGTTCATTGTATTCCTCTTCATACAATTCTGGTGCCATAAATTCTGGTGTACCTGAATTCTCAACCAAACAAAAATTTCAGATTTATGGACAAAAGTTTTAGCTTAGATTACTGATAACTGATTATTTAAGTAGCAACTAAAAGAGAAAGTGAAATTGCCTATGACACTGTGTGCATGTTGGGAGCCACGAAGAATGGCTGCAAGGCCCAAATCACCAATCTTGACCTGCCCCAGATGGCCATTGATGAAGATATTGTCACACTTGAGGTCTCTATGTATCACAGGAGGATCGTGGCTATGCAAATACTCCAAACCAGTTAGAATCTGGCGTGCCCAGTTCTTCACTGCTCTGATATCTACTCTCTGATACTTCTTTCTGTACCTGCATAAAATAAGAGAAACTATGTAAAATTAACGTTTATGAGCATAACCTATTGAAAATTCAAGCACTGTATTCATGCAGGAATTGGTCTTTAGTTAAAGGGTTAAAAGATGTGATTGATTATATTACTCTCTTAGGGTGCCAGAGGTGAACAATTCAGTGATGAAGTTGAAGGTTCTATAATTGACATCAATCCAAGAGTCATGGAAGGTCATGATGGAGTCATGTTCCAAGTCCTTGAGGAGATGAACCTCTGAGTAAAGGCGTTGAAGAAGATCTGGTGAATGAAATACATCACCAAGCTTAACTTGGTTCCAAGCCACCTCTAGTCCAAGGACTTCATCAAATGCCCTATACACAATCTTCACTGCTCCTTTGCCAAGAATGTCCCTGAACTACACACCAATGAAGATAACAATAAAAAATTAATCAATTATTTCATTTTAAGACCAACTAGCAACTAGATTAGTTGCCAGAATAAATTGTATTAGTTTACATGTGCCACTAGTTTGCATCACTAGTCAAACTTAACTGTGGATGTAATGTATGTAACAGTTGTTTTTTGGCCCTTGAATTTGCCTCTATAGAAAAAATGACCCTTGAGTGTACTATGGAGGTAAGATAACCCTCTGTAAGGTGGTGCGTCACGACAATAAACCAGGACTTGGCAAAGGACAAAACAGAACAATTGGTTCTTATTTAATTACTTTATAAATAATTTGACTTAATCATAAAACGGCTACTGAAAAAGTTAATACAGAAAATGAAAAACTTCCCTTTTCTAAGAAAATAAAAATAAGGCTAAACCTTACGTAATTCCATAGAATTGGCCAATTACAAAAAGTATGATGTATGCAGTTTTGTGGACAGACTAATTTCTGTAAAATATTACTTCAGTTCCTTGAAATTAGCTAGTATCATCTGTCAATTGAATTTGTTATTTGTAAAGGTCAAATTTATTCTCTGGCTTGATAATTATCAATAAATAGTTTTGGATAATTAATTAGCATTATTGATCAGTTTCATCCTAAGATTATGAATCCTTAAATTTGATCTATGACTTTGTCAGCTATCAGATAATTTCACTTTCTATGGCAGAGATAAGATTGAATGGTGCACACCAAGATTGGAGATTAGAATGACTAATAATTGTCATACACTAAACTTATTTTTCATATTTTTCAAAGTCAAACACAGAATCTGAATTAAAGTTTAACAAAAAAGAACATCTTCATGAATCTATGTATGCATCTATCATATCCCTCCATCTTAATCACCATATTCTGGATATCAGACCAATTTTTAGTCAGAAAGTTAATGATCCATTCACAGAAAAAGGAAAATGAAGGTATAAAATGAATGAGAAACACTTACACGACCATATCTACCAGAAGGGTCAGTTTCAACATATCCAAGATGAGCTTTTCCTCCTAATCTACCCTTGTACATGGTTTTTGATGTGGCTTGATCACTCACCACCACAAATCTGATTTAACCAGCACGTGTGTTCTACACTTACACAACTTCTTTTATCGAAAACTCAGCAACAAATTAAGTAATATTATATATGTATGTATGTTTTTGTGACTCAACTGAAGGTATATGCTAGAAGATCCGAGGCTTCCATTCATGGTTCTCGTAGGAAAAGACACCAAACAATTGCCACAAGAGCCGTGAGTAGTCAACACTGAGCATGATCCAAGCCATTTCAACAACGCCACATGAAAGCTCGTAGAAGTGCTTGGGAACCATTGGTGTGAACTACCAGAAACCTTAGGATGAAGAACTTAGAATAAATAGGAGTTGCGGTGGCAGCAGAAAGAGGTGCCACTAGAGAGATATTTTTGCAGCAGGACAAAGGAAAGGAAATTAACTGTGTATGGATTAAAGAATAGCAATGATTGGGTGTTGTCCCGCAATAAGGTCACACCAAAGATTGTGACTTGTGAGCCAAAAGGCTAATGAGAGCTTTGGTTGAAGATAGTTGTGGAGGAGAAGGGTTTGGTGAGGATCAAAAGGTTATCAGAAAATGAAAAGACCAGGGCTTGAAACCTGGTTTCTGAATTTGAAGAATCTATGGCCATTCTTTGAGAAAAACATTTGTGGATGTGAAAGGTTTCTGATCACAAAAGTTAGATACTTAGAAAAGAGGTGAGAATCTGAGGAGGAAAAGGGTTGAACAGATTTTGATTTTGGAGAGAAAAGATCAGAGAAACATCCTCAAATCAGAATCAAGCTTTAAGGATTTTGGTTCTGTGGATGAAGGAAAAAAAGAGTGGTTGGTGTAATATAAGAGAGTCTACGCTTATTACAAAGGATAGTACTTTGCATATATAGCAGTCAACGTTTGTTTTGGTTATATACAAAAATGAGTATCAAGAATTTTAAGGACATACTCTTAAACATACAAGAAGTTACATTTTTGAATAATTATAAGCATATGGTAAACTTTATTAATTTGGTTAATACGTTAACAAGTTTGTAAATATAACATACAATTAATAAATATACTTTTTTAAAATGTGAGTATAAAATTATACAGCTATAAATAGACATTATTAGCTAAAATTTGATTCCTAATATATAAAAATAACATTAAAAGATTTCATTGGTCAATAACTTGGTTCTTCCTTTTTACCCTTAGTTTATCTAATTATTATATTGTTATTCTTAATTTCGTCCCCTTGAAAACTCCATTACTTACCTCAACAGGTTTTGTAGAAAAATTCAGTCGTTTTCGCCAAAAATGAGAACTGTAGTCGTATAAAAAAATTCAAATGCAATTCTGATAATAATGGTTGCGTATGTAATTTGGGAAACTTTCTCTTTTACATATTTGAGAAACTACTGCTAGGAACTGACATTATCCAACAAACCTAGAAAATAAAATATTTTACTACTCAATACTTGATTTTAAGTTACTCATAACTCGAAAAGATTAGGTTAAAATATTTTAAGAAACTAAGAAGATGTTGAATTCACACAAACTAGTTAATATATGTTGTTTTATTATAAAACAAAAAAAAAATATATATATATATATATATATATATATATAAAAATAAAATATATATATTTTTTTACTGTTATCTAAAGTATTTTTGTTGTAATATCATAAATATTTGTGTTGATTCCAATATTGTTTTGGTTGAAATATGGAATTTAAATTACCGTAAATAATTATAGAATTGAAGGAAAGATAAATAGATGGAGATGGTGTGGTTGTGATTGAAAAATAGAATTTAATTTTTCAATACATACATTCTAATAAGTTTATTACCACCACTTCTTTAATAATTTAACAAATAAACTTATTTAAGATTTACAATATATAAGTTATATATTATTAAGTGATTCAATTTAGATAATTATTTAAAATTTATAATATATAAGTTAAATAACCACAATTTATAACGGACTATTACAACTCATAGTCTCATAAAACAAAATGTTTACAAAAATTTCAAAAATCCATAAAATCATAAAAACTTTGTAAAAGCTTTTTCCGAGATAATTCCTCTCCGGCTCTATGTTTTACTAGAACCACATGAATGCAACATCATCTGCTCCCGTATAACGAATTACACAATCATCGTCAAACACAAGCAAATAAGGTGAACTAACATATATATATA
>Ga0214544_1002521_pt1 | contig 38492 bp, 23 predicted proteins | sample CNSS3metaG_FD_160074 | JGI IMG/M metagenome (GOLD analysis project Ga0214544, IMG submission 160074) | Root nodule microbial communities from cowpea collected in UCLA plant growth center, Los Angeles, California, USA - CNSS3 | ecosystem: Host-associated > Plants > Roots > Nodule | place: USA...
GAATATTTATTTTTTGTTTATATATTTTTTATTGTTATATTTTTGTGTGTTTTAATTATTATTTGTTTAAGTTTACTATTTATTTATTTATTGTGTGTTTGTTTTATATTTTTGAATGAATATTTTTATTTTTTATTGATTTAATTTTATTTATTTTGATTTTTTTATTGTTGAGTGTTTATGTATGTTTTATTTTTTTTTATATTTATTTAATTGTTCGAGGAATATTTTCATTTTTTATATATATTTTTTATTTTGTAAAAAGTGGTATTGATTACTAATGTTAGATTATAGGTGGTTAAAGTTATCTAAGATGGACGATCTCCCTTTAACTTTCATGGATTCACAAGTAAATTCGAGTTTCATCTCAGATTTATCTTTTTTTATAAATGAGATGAGTGATGGAGACTATACAAATAATTTTACGACTGATCAGATATTTTCAACACGAGATGAGTTGATTCAGTGGGTTCGAGGGATAACATTTCATCTTGGTTTTGTTGTTGTCACTATCAGATCTGACAAAGTTACTGGTCAATTTGTGAGGAAAACGTATGTATTGTTAGGCTGTGAAAGGGGTGGTAAGTATAGGAAGTATAAATCTGATGTTCAGTCTAGTGTCTATGGCACAAGAAAATGTGATTGTCCATTTAAACTCAAAGGCAAACCAATTAGTAATGGAGATGGTTGGATGTTGAAGGTAATGTGTGGATATCATAACCATGATGTGTCTCATACACTAGTTGGTCACCCATTTGTTGGGAGGTTAAAATCTTCTGAACAGTCCTTGCTTGTTGACATGTCTAAGAGTCAAGTCAAGGCAGCAAATATTCTACTTACTTTGAAAGAAAATAGTGAGTGTAATGTCACAACGATAAAGCAAATTTATAATGCAAGATACACTTATAAACGATCGTTAAGAGGTTCAAGAACTAAATTACAACACTTGATGATGTTGTTAGATCGTGATAATTACATCCATTGGAGTAGATGTCAAGAAGAATCTGAAGTGGTTAATGATCTGTTTTGGACACATCATGATTCTGTTAAATTGTTAAATGCATTTAATATCGTATTCTTGATGGACACCACCTACAAACCAACAAATATCGATTGCCATTACTTGAGATAGTAGGGGTGACATCTACAGGGTTGACTTTCTCTGCTGCATTTGCATTCATATATAGTGAACGATAATCTAATTTCACTTGGGCCCTAAAAAGATTTAGAGGATTATTCATGACCTCTGAGGACGGTCCACAAGTAATTGTGAGCGACAGAGACCTTGTTTTGATGAATGTTATTGGTAGTGTTTTTCCTGAATGTTATCATCTCCTCTGCCAATTCCATATTCAGAAAAATGTGCAAGCGAAGTGCAAATTGTTAGTAAATTTTGTTGACGCATGGGATGTTGTGATGGAAGCATGGGAAAATGTTATGTATTGTGAAGATGAGTCGTCCTTTAATGATTGTGTTGACCGCCTTCGTCATGTTTGTATTTCATGGCCTTTATTCTTTGAGTATGTCAATGAAAGTTGGATAATTCCTTATAAAAAATTCTTCGTAAAGGCATGGACAAATCGAGTAATGCATTTAGGAAACACAACATCAAACATGTATGTTTCATTGTTATTATCATTAGTTATGTTCTTAACTCACTTATAATATTGTTTATGTTAAATATAATAGGGTTGAATCAGCGCACTGGAGCCTGAAGAAAGTTCTAGGAAGTAGTATGGGAGACTTATGCTCGTGTTGGGATGCAATCCATAACGTTATTATCCTCTAACATAATGAAATCAAGGCATTTTTTGAAAAAAAGTATAAATCTAATCAGTGACGCGTATAAGGGAGGCATGTATAAAAGATTGGTTGGAATTGTATCAAGACATGCTTTAGGACTCATTGTTGATGAGGTTGAACGAGTCAATCATATAGGATTTGACAACGAGAGTTGTGGATGTGTGTTGAGAGCAACATATGATTTACCGTGTGCTTGTGAATTAGCACGATATGTCTATGGGGTGATTCCTCCGACTGTTCTTCATATAATGTAGACTAGATTAAGCTTCTCAAATATTTCATCAAATGAATCGCTTCCTAGGTTATGCATAGACAAGGAAATTTATATGGTTGTGAATCGTTTCAGTGAAGTCGGCATTGCAGGAAAAGTAACAATCAAACAAAAGTTATATGAAATTGTGTGTCCTGCAATGACATCAATGGTGGCTCCAATGTAAAAAGTTAAAACCAAAGGTGCACAACAAAAAAAAGGTCATCGATCAGAACGATCCACTAAGCGTGATCCATCCTACTTTGAGCATGTCGACGCCTTCTTTTCCTCTCACAGTGGTCATTCCATGAAAAGTGACACAAAATCTAAAAGGAAATGTAAAGAAAGTGCAATTTCGATGTTAGATCAATTTAATCCTATCTGTCACCTTTACATTGTCAATGTTGTTGATGTGGTTGCTGATGGCCATTGTGGGTATAAATGTATTGTTGCCTTGTTAGAGATGGGTGAGGAATTGTGGCCCCTAATCCGACATGATCTTTTTAAAGAACTTAGTCAATGGCGTGATGAATACGCAAGATTAGTAGGATCTTATGACCGTCTTGAAGAATTAAGGAAGTCATTGTTAGTGGAATCGCAAGCAGAGGTATGTTATATTCGTTTCCTGAAACTTTATTGTTCACTTCTTACAAATACGTTTCTTAACCAATATTAATCATTATTTACATTATTTACAGGCTAATATGGATAAGTGGATGACTATACCCGATATGGGCTACGCGATTGCTAATCGATATAATGTTATCTTAGTCTGCTTATCATCACGGCAAAACATTACAGTTTTTCCACTACGTACCAGACCACCAATTGATTCAAAACAACATAAGCTAATATGTATAGGACATGTTCACGATTCTCATTTTGTTCAAGTAACATAATTGTTTTTTTTATTTGATTTACAATTTCAATGTATCACATCATTCATTTGTTACATGTTCACCTAAAAGATGGTTGTCCTATACCCATGGTAGATATCATATCATCTACACATTGTTATCCGAGGCTCGAGCTTGGTCTGCGTTTTACGTTAACAGGATGCAGACATTTGTGCACTTGATGGGTGTGAATACTAGTTATGTGGACCTGGGCATGGACTAATGTTTGTATTTAATTTTTTAAGGATAGTTATTTTTGTAACTCAATATTTTGTCATATAGACATTAAAAACTATTTGTAATTATTCAGCATATTTATAAAATTATAACTCTTCTGGCCAAGGGACGAATATATTTTGGCCTTAGTGCAATCACCATTAACTCAATAAAGAAAATAATTGCATATAAACATACATTAAAACAAATTATGTGATTAAAAAAATAAGAAGTTCTACGTCATAAAATATCAAAAGTTCATGACTATTTAACTAATATAAAGGATAGAAATAAAGTCAAGTTCACATAAGAATATAAAAAGGTCTCCTATACAGAACTAGACCACCTCCCTCACACATTTCGACCTCCTCTATTATTGCTGCCATATTCTTCAACTGTCTGACGACCTATCCGCAACGCCTCATTAGTGTGTTCCCATGCTACTATCCCCTCACTCACATCGCGACAATCTACCATCCTCTGTAAGACGGAAATCATGCGTCTAATAGCACCCTGTAATGACAACATGAAATGAAGTAAATTAAATAATTTACATGTATTGAAATCTAGTTTTCAAATACTTACAGATAAGTCGAATGATGAATCGGGTGATCTCCTCTGCGGTGGAAGATCATCTAGTACATGTCATCGAAGTTGGGGCACTAAAGTAGGTCGATCGTCATGGTTACCCGGAATAATATACGGATGAGATACCTGTCTAAACCACTATAGGTAGCCATCTACATAAGAATAAGGAGGTATAGCTGGAAGCAAACCTTTCAACACATGACCCGCAAAGCGAATCCATCGAGCATCAATGTCTGCTAAGCCGAAATCACCAATAGAAAGTGGAGACCTCGGGATATGCTGCATAAACCCAAATTGGCGCAAGACACAGTCCGACAGATGACGGTGCACAATTTCTCCCAACCGGATGAAGCCACAAAATATAGCGATGTTCATAAGAGGACGAGTAACTCGATGTGTTGCGTAGGGGTTCCAAATGACCCCATTGTACGTAAATGCATCCAATTGTGCCCTAACCTCAAGCAAAGTACAATTCAGTCTCAGTGTCACATAACACGTCGCCCGAGGTCTCTGTTCATTATAGCTGTCTAGTACTTGCTTCCTTCCCAATCCTGGGAAGTGCTCATATATCCAACTCTACAAACAAATGCAAAGATTTTTCAACAACGAAACAAAAAATATGACCAAAGTAAAAAGTTAATTTTTGAAAAATAATTTTGTACCTGTAAAAGAGTAAGATATCCAACTAATTGCTTGGTGTGGGCAAGGCTGGCATCGCTAAGCTGCTCATAAAGATGTGTCAATGCAGCAGCTCCCCATGCAAACCTTCCACAAGACTGCAAATCTGCAAACATATTGAGGTACAAGACGTTGATGGAGGTAGCACTCTTATTCACAAAGATGGTGTAGCCAACAAGATGCAGCAGATACGCCCGTGCCGCAAACTACCACTGCTGATTGTCACAACACTCAGTGTAGACGTCTCTCAACCAACTGAGTCTTACATAAGGACCGCGACAATGATTCAACTCAGATGACGCCTTCGACCGTTCAACGCCTAAAAGATCAATCACACACTGAAGAGCAACATCGAAGTCTAATGCTTCATTGCTTAAAAGCTCTCCAACTATAGGCAAATGGAGAAGGACAAAAACGTCGTCTAATGTCACAGTCATCTCTCCAAAAGGAAGATGAAAGTTGCTGGTCTCTCTATGTCACCTCTCAACAAAAGCTAGTATGAGACACTTATCAGGATATTCATATATTATATCACATAGTGGCATCAACCCTGAATTTTGAACAAATGGCTCAACAACTGCATGACAAACTCCGAATCTTTTCAATTTCTTGCCATGGGACACTAACTTCATGTCCACTCGGTCCTAATAAAAACCATTATACAAATATTTTAAATTCATCCACCAATTTCAACAAATAAATTATTAAAGTACAATACTAACTTGGCCATCCCAAATAGCACATGCAACATGATCAGCAAATCCAGTCAACAAAGATGTATCCTCGGGTCCTCCAGGAAATCCTCCTAAAACATCGTGGTCCTGCCCGGCAACAACCTCCTCATGGTGAATTATATTTTCTTGCTCCTCATGAATATCAGTAGGAGTTGGTAACGATGGACCAGCTTCTCCATGACCAGTTGATGAACCAGCTTCCCCATGAGATGATGGACCACACTCTCTCTGTGATGACACTTACCTCTTCTGCGAACAGATGCAGTAGGTCTCTGCCTAGGCTATTACTCAAAAGCCTCAGCATGTGAAGAACTTGAGCCACCACGATGTGCTCTTCTTGTCCTAGCCATTATGTAATTTAAAATTATTCAAACAATATAATTAATTAAAATTATCCAAAATTATAAATAATAATTATAATTTTTCAAAATAATAATTATTTATAATTATTAATATTCAAAATTATAATATATTATTATTATTATTCAAAATTATAATTAATTATAAATAAAATGAATTAATATTTTAATTAATTAAATTAAATTAATATTAAAATAAATTTCAATAAATTTGTTCAAAATTATAATTATTTAAAATTATAATTATTTAAAATTATATTTACTCAATAATAAAATTAATTAAAATTAAAATTTTTCAAAATCGTAAATAACTAAAATTTTAATTATTCAAAATTATAATTATTTAAAATTATGATTATTTAAAATTATATTTACTCAATAATAAAATTCATTAAAATTAAAATTATTCAAAATTAAAATTATTTAAAATTATGTTTACTCAATAATAAAATTAATTAAAATTATAATTATTCAAAATCGTAAATAACCAAAATTATAATTATTTAAAGTTATATTTACTCGATAATAAAATTAATTTAAATTATTCAAAATCGTAAATAACTAAAATTATAATTATTAAAAATTATAATTATTTAAAATTATATTTACTCAATAATAAAATTAATTAAAATTAAAATTATTCAAAATCATAAATAACTAAAATTTTAATTATTCAACATTATAATTATTTAAATTTATATTTAATAAATAATAAAATTAATTAAAATTAAAATTATTCAAAATCATAAATAACTAAAATTTTAATTATTCTAATTTATAATTATTTAAATTTATATTTACTCAGTAATAAAATTAATTAAAATTAAAATTATTCAAAATTGTTAATAACTAAAATTTTAATTATTCTAAATTATTATTATTTAAAATTATATTTACTCAATAATAAAATTAATTAAAATTAAAATTATTCAAAATCGTAAATAACTAAAATTTTAATTATTTTAAATTATTATTATTTTAAATTATATTTACTCAATAATAAAATTAAATAAAATTAAAATTATTCAACATCGTAAATAACTAAAATTTTTATTATTCTAAATTTTAATTATTTAAAATTAATAATAATTAAAATTAATTAATATCAAAATTATTTATATTAAAATTAAAATGAAGTACAAAAAAATTACAAACGGAACACGGCATTACGGAAGTGGAAGTCACGCCTACGGAAGTCGCGTCTTCTACGGATGTCACACCACGATTCTACGGAAGTCATACTCTCTTACGGAAGTCAATAATGTTTACGGAAGTCACTTCACGGAACTTATTTTTAACTACGGAAGTCGACTTCCGGTATTGATGGCTTACGGAAGTCGACTTCCATAAGTGCCATTTTTTATGTTTTTGCGTGATCTACACTTCCGAAACTTGTTCTGTGGAAGTCCACTTCCGTCACTTATGGAAGTCGACTTCCAGGTTTGTGTTTTTACAGATCTATACTCAAATAAAAAAAATGACTATATACGATGCAACAAACATGGCAGAAACAATAAAAAGAATTAAAAAATTAAAATATACAACAGGGATATGTTTACTTACCTGTTAATGAAGAGGAATGGTGAAGGGAAGAGGGAGAGCGAACAAAAAATAGAGAGGAGTGGGGCACCTTAGAGAGGACGAGTGGGGCACGTTAGAGAGGAGAGTGGGGCAGATGAGAGATTGGGGGGTGAGCGGCGGCTAGGGTTTAGTCAAAACAAAGTGAGACATTAAATAAGAGAGAGAAATAGAGATTGATTGATTTAAAATTTTAAAATAGTAAAAGGGTAGTTTTGGAATTTAAGAAAAGTTTGGAGGTGCAAAAGAAATATTTGGGGTGCAGGAAGAAAACCCCTTCCATAACGAAAGGAATGGCCCTTTCTTCATGTATCCCCTTTTTCATTCTGAACCCTCTAGGTTTCAAAATCCCACATTTACCCTCTTAAAAACCCTAATGTGAAGTTCTCACCTATCTTCCCCTTTCCTAACATTGTCGCTGCACCCGATCCACCCCCTTACAACCCATCTTCTTGTTTGTTTTTCGTGTCGTTGTTACATCCTATCTCTCTTAACTCATCTCCACTGCTCTGGCAACAAACATCGTGCATTATCCTATCTACACAATTGAACCTCTAAGGACGAGGACAAGGACAAGGACGTCGCACTATCAATATCGCTCCCTTCTTCTGTTTGGTGCAAAAAACAATAGGTATGTTGAACAATGTTTGCATTTTGTGTAAAGATGGCAAAAAGGGTCAACTCTGACATGCCAATCCGCCCCAAAACACGAGCCAGGACTGAGAATGTAACCTGCAACGTTCACTAGCTCGGCCCGCCAACCCAACGGGCCAGCTTGTAGCCCACTTTTACTAAAAAATAAACATGTGATGTGTAACCATTGACATGTGTTATGTGCACGTGCAAGTCATGGAGCATCAAAATTTCACAAAGAAGCCAAGCCACCAATCTCACTGTAACACTGTCGTCTCCTCTCGTCTTTTTCTCTCCTTTGTCATTCATTCTATTTTATCATTCTCCTCATTCACAGCTAGCCATCGTTCAACGCGACAATCGAGGGCAGTGACAACTCGTCTCACGCCACCACCACGACACTTGACTCGACGTAGCCAACCACCACACCACCAGGAGACTCCATGTAAGCACAACACGACACAAACACATCCAAACAAGTCGACGATACACTAGATGCAAAGGTCGAAGGTGGAGTTAGATCCAATAGTTACGAGGGTGAGAATGAGGACTAGATCCAACAACAACAAAGGCGAGATCTGATAGCAAGAGTAAGGACAGATCCAACAACGATGAGGGTGAGATCTACGCTAGCACCTCTGATCTCATCGTGATGAACCTTCGATCTTGTCGCGAGGCACCTCCTATCTCCTTGCGTAAGGGTTTCAAAATGTGTCATCGGCGTCATCTCCCTGTTTTTTTTTTCTCCTTGCATGTTGTTCTATTCAGGATTTAAGGTTTTCTTCTGTTTAGGAATTAGGGTTTCCTTCTGTGTTGGTTAAAACGTTGGTTGGAGCCCAAAACGTTGGTTGAAAACCCTAATTTTATTGTTGAACGAGATTGAAGATGACGAGGTTGTTGCATGTTGGAGATGGAGGTTGAAGACAACGAGGTTGAACAAGATTTATGGGGTATGCTTCTTTTTGTTATGATTGTTTGCAATTCCAATGTACCAAAATAAAAAAAAAACAAATTATATTAGGCCTCCAGTACAAAATAAAAAAAAAGTTAAAGTTAGTGAGCTAAAACGGATAGGGTTGTCCCGTTTTGCCACCCCTAATTTTGTAATAGCTGAGTTTCAAGTGCAAATGGTTGTCGGCGGAGAGGAGGAAAAAGAAGAAAGTTTCAATACAAATCGAAAGTCACTACTGGATTTGGGAATCTTTTTCGAATTGATCAGTCCAGTAGGATTTTACCGGATTACCCAATATGAAATAGGTTTCCAAATCTGATAATGACTTCTGAATTAGGCAATCCAGTTTGTATTAGATTTTTATTTTCTTTGTATTTACTGATTTGTTGGTGGGGTTTGGTGTTATCATTTTAAGTTGTTTAAGGAGTAGGTTAAACTTAGGTTTTTTATGTTATAATTATTTTTTGTGTTGATTTTGAATCATGATGTTCATACAGAGAAATGGTTAGGACAAAAAGTGTTAGTTCTACCCATGTTGGAAGCAACAAAGATGCTACAAGATAAAGACCCATAACATTTGCTCATAGGAGGAACCATAGTGAAACTTTATATGTGAACTTTGTTGTTGCAACTGAGATGACTGGTGATAATGAATAACGTGAATAAGGGTTTCGTAGAGGCCCATCAAACACCTCTTTACTTCTATATGTTGATCACGTGGCTTTGAAACTTTGGGATAATGAGGTAAGTAGACAAAATTTATGTTCTTGTTAACTTGACGATGAATATGTGATTTATATAATATGATAACACACATATTACGTGTAAGACCGAGGAAAGTTGAAACTAGTCTCTAATGGTCGCAAGTTAAATAAAGTAAGCATTTCTCATGCAAATATTGAGGAATTTGTTTCGAATTTTGGGTTTGCCTTTGTGCGACATAAGTTATGAGGTCACAAATAGGGGATTATTATTTGCCTTTGTGGCATTACAAAAATTGTGTAAGTTGTGGCGTTTAATTTTGTACGTTGCGGCATTTTTAAACGTCATTTTTTAGTCCCTAGCATTTTTTGAAAACGTCGTAATTTCTGCTGCCAAAAAGAATAATATGGCGTTTTGAAGTGAAATGCCGCAATAAACGTCATTTTGTACATTATATAAAGTGGCATTTTTTTAAAGGGGTAATTAATAACAGTTAAAAATGACGTTATTTACGTATTGCAAAACAAATCCATTGAAAATAGTGACACTTAAAAACACCAGAAATCACATTACAATATTTATATTTTATTATTATAAATTATTTTGTAATAAAATATTTTATTATATTTATTTATTCACGCGTATTTTATAATTCAATATATTTTACTATTTATTATCACCCACCTATATTTATAAGTTCATAATTCAATATTTTATTATTTATTATTATCCAACTATAATTATAATTTCATAATTCAATATTTTTTTCCTTAATAATCACAATCTAAATTGTATAAAAATGATAAAACTCTAAACAAAATATATTAATATATAGATAAAAATGAACAAAAGAAGAAATTTCATTAATTGTTCAACAATTTCAAAGTGCATAGGAGTTGAAATATCTAAGCATAAAATAGACAATATTAAAAGTCATTGTTAAATCGTAATACAAATCTACATTTAAACCTAATCCTAATCAGTTTTGCTTCCACCACTTGATATTGCTACACCATTTGGAGACGGTGCACCACTTTGAAGATCCTGTGTATGCAATGAAAAAAAATATATAAGTATTTGAATAATTTTAAAATAGTAATGGAATAAGTTTAAGAAATTTTCTAGAAGCAATATAGGCAAGCACTGTTTGCATTTGGTTCATTTGGTTCTTGATAGTTGCAAGCTCACTTTACATCTTTACAAACTTGTCTTCCGTATTTGATGAAGTTCCACTAGATGAAGCAAAGTTGATTCCACTTAATTTTGCAGTCAGACATTGCTGGAAAGCAAGTGTAGGACAAGCTCCAAATGAAAGTCCTCTAACCTGTCCTGGATATTCTTTTCCAAATATCACACCAAGAGGATCATTTGAAGATATATCTGATGCAGTTTCTAGATTTTTCAACACTAAATCATCAATTTTTTTCTTGCACAAAAACGTGAAACATCATCATCATCTCCTAATTAATACATAGGGGTGGGCATGGATTGGATTTTTAATGATCCAATCCTCATCCATTTTAGATCCAAATAATTGGATTAGATTTTCAACCCAAATCCATTTTTTCAGCAAAACAAGTTTGGATTTTTTTAAAATCCATATCCAAATATTTGGATCAAGATTTAAATCTAATCCAAATATTTGGATCAAGTTCAAAATCCATAATCCATTTTTTATAAAAGAAATTTAAATTGAATTTTCTAAAACTTATGTCTTTAAGGCCAACACCACTTAACCTGTCCGGGTCGTCGAGCTCGCAAGGGCCATCGAGGTCTCGAGCTTGCTCAGTCCGTACAGGTTGTCGAGCACGACCTGCCTGAATCGTCAGGTCAGTCTGACCTAGCTCATCCAGGTCTTTAGGCCTGCCTGGCCCCTTCTGGCATCGGGCCTGCCCGGTCTGTACGACTCTTCTGGCACAATCCGTCTGAGTCGTTGGGTCAACTTAGCCTGTCTAGGTCGTCGGGTCGACTCAACCTGTCGGGGTCGTCGGGCCCGCTCAGTCCATTAAGGACGTCGGGTCTACCCTGTTCATACAGGTCGTCGGGCACGACCCGTCCGAGTCATTGGGTCGACCCATCCCAGCCCATTTGAGTCTTCTAGCCCGCTTGGCCTATTCAGGTCTTCGGAACCGCCTGACCCGTTCGGGTCATCAAGCCCACCTGGTCTGTTCAGGTCTTTGGGCCCACCTAGCCCATTCGGGTCATCGGGTCCGCTTGGCCCGTGCAGGTATTCGGGCCCGCCTGACCTGTTCGGGTCATTGGGACTGCCTAACCCATTATGGTCTTCAGGCTCACTTGACTCGTTCGGGTCATCGGGACCGCCTGGCCTGTTTGGGTCTTTGTGCCCGCTTAACTCGTTCGAGTCTTTGAGCCCACATGGCTCATTCGGGTATTTAGGCCCGCCTGGCCCGTTTGGGTCATTATGTCCGCTTGATTCGTTCGGGTCTTTGGGCCCACCTGGCCCGTTCAGGTCATCGGACTCCCCTAACTTTTTCGAGGCGTTGGGCCCGATCAACTCGTTCGGTTTTTCGGGCTCGCCTAGCCCGTTCATGTCTTTAGACCTGCAAAGTCTGTTCTGGTCGTCAGGCTCGTCCAACCCTTCAGGGTCGTCGGTCCTGCCCGGTCCATAGAGGTCATCAAGCAAGGCCCGTCTGAGTAGGGATGGCAACGGGACGGGGCAGGGACGAGTTTCGCTATCCCATACCCATCCCCGTAAAAAAAATTCATCCCCATCCCCATTCCCAAACCCAACGGGTATCAAAGTTTTATCCCATCCTCATCCCCGCCGGGTAACGGGTATAATCTCGTACCCATACCCGTACTCGTTTCCTTACTACTTTAATATAAATTTTAATTAATTTTTATAAAATAATAAAAAATTACGGTAAAGGAAATATAATATTATCAAATATTCAATATTAGGATGATGATTTTTTTTGATATCAAATACTTTGAAATAAATTATAATTGTTTAAATTTTAGATTAGAATACCAAATAAAATTTTATTAGAACTAAAACATTTATTAAATTTGCAAACTGCAAACATTAATGAAACCTAGTTGATAAAATTTAAAAATATTTTTTAAAAAAATTAAAGGAAAACAATATTCAAATTAAAATATATTTTAAATGTTTGTTTACTTCAATTTTTTAAATTCTAATGAATCTCTTTTTTTATACACTAATAAAAATGATAATACATCACTTACTCAAAATGACGCAAATAAGAAATAATAAACATAATAATAAAAAAATATTCATGACAATTACATTAAATTTTGATATTGTAGTAAATAAAAATTATTTATACAATTATAGTGAAAAATTACAGTATAATTGATGTAATGAGTTAGAAAATAAAAAATAATTAGATAAAATATACTGAAATAGTATTTTACATGATGAAAATAAATAACAAATAAAAATATTAAAAAATTATTAAATGTATGTCTTAGAAACAATTTGAGAAACTACTGAAAGAAATTGCACAAAGGAAAACAAATATATAATTAAGGGTATGATAAGATGAAAAATACCTTAGACATCTAAGAACATTTTTCAAATATCAACATATATAATCAATGGTTGAGAAATAATTGTTTTAGCGAAATAAAAAAGTTCTTCAAATGAAACAAAAATTAATAAAAATAAGTAATTTTTTTTATATTACCTAGTAAATGAAAGGTTTATGCTATTAAACACTTAAATTGAGAGTATTAAACATACTCATGTGAAAAGAAAATATACAATGAATAAAAATATTAAAAAATAATAGAAATATTCAAATATGAGACAAAAAAAAATTTAATTGACATACATCATTTTAACATAATTACATAAATATTATGATAAGATGAAAAATATATTGAAGATGTGAATGAGTTTCATGACAAATCAAATAACTAGAAGAAATAAAAAATTGAAAGAAAAAAAAAAATATATATATATATATATATATATATATATATATAGATATATATGGTTACTTAATTAATTGTGAATATTTTAATAATTTAAACGATGACGGAGATATGGCGGGGATATGTACATCCCCATAATTATCCCCATACCCAATTGAAAAAGTCGGGGATTCCTCGTACCCATACCCATACCCAGTCAATGCGGGGATTCCCCGTCAAAACGGGGACGAATTCGGGCAATACCCACGGTGGGCGAATTTATTTGCCATCTCTACGTCTGAGTCTGAATTTAGCCTAGTTCATCTCAACCTTTAGCCTAACCCAACTAAAAATTTAAATTGAAAATTTGGATTATCCATATTTGAAAATCTTGATTTATAGAATGAATATTTAATCCATAAAATATATAAAATGTAGATTAGATTGAGATCCAGATACATTAAAATGAAATTTTAATAAAATGAATTTTAAATGGATTGGATCGGAGCAAAAATGGATTGGATCAAGAAAATTAGATTTTTTGACCATCCTAATTCTAATAAAGGATGTGAGGGACGAAGGTAGTGTTGGAAGAAGAAAAGAAGACCGTTTAATTTTCATAAGGGCAAAAGAGAGACTTTAAAAGTTAGGGGTGCAGAAAGAAATGGCCACAAGGAAGTGAAGTAAACCGGATTTTAATTTCAACGGGCTGGTAGGTTGGTTTCGGTTTGGTAGGTAGAGAAAGATTTAATAGCATCTTTTATTGCTTCAACTTATAGACCACCTCGTTCAGTGTTCTGGTCCCTTGGTAGAAGCAGAACCACATTTACTGTTCACTTAATCACTCAGTCACTTTCATCTTCTGCTGCATGGGTTGGCTTAGTCGGTTCATCACCGCAGTGGCTTTCTTAGCCGTCGGAGTCATATTTTCACCGGAGACTCTGGGTTCAAAATCACCCACTCTTTCCACCTACCTCAAACTCGCTCACCTCCTCAGCTTCTCCACCGCATTCGGTGCCGCTCTATGGGTCACCTTCATCGGCGGCATCATTATGTTTAAGTAAGCATTTTTTTATCACCCCTTTTCCTTTTCTCAATCATGCTTAAAAATTTGAGTTTGGGTCCAATTTCACCTTGGGAAGCTTGGGGCTTTTCTTATATACTTCATTTTGAGCGTGACTAGATGATTTGGGATCTCTGGCTATTTATGAATTCTTTGCTGTGGCTGTGAAAATTGGTTATGATTTTGTTGAATTTTGTGATTCAGAAACCTGCCGCGGCATCAGTTTGGGAACCTGCAGAGCAAGATGTTTCCGGCGTATTTCTCGATGGTGGGGGTGTGCTGCGCCGTATCGGTGGCTTCCTTTGGCTACCTTCACCCGTGGAAAACTTCCTCCACTACTGAGAGATACCAGCTTGGGTTTTTGCTCTCTTCCTTTGCGTTCAATCTTACCAACTTGTTTGTCTTCACACCTATGACCATCGAGGTAAAGAAAAACTTTATTGGCATGGCTTCATCTTTCTCACGAGTAAAACAAACAAGGTCTTTAAATGCTTTTCCCGATTTGTTACAATGGAAACTTAAAATGGCAGATTGAATGGTGTAAACTATCACTTGGACTATGTTTTTATAGTAAAGATCGAAGTGTTGGTCTGTGTATTTTTTACATGCATGCATAGCAAATTCAGTTTGCCAAAGTCAAGATGTAAAACCTTTAGTGTCAGTGGTTAAAGAAGTTTGATTTCATTTTAAGATCTTGTCAAGTTTGATATGTGTGTATAAATGAACTAGACTGAGGAGACATTTTGCAAAAGGAAACTAAGCATTTGTCTGAATGTTAATTGTACTAATGTTTAAGGGGATATGAGGTTGATGTGGTGGTAAAAGTGGAAGGAGGAAGGGATGGATTGTGAGAGAATTTTCACTGACAAAAGTTATTGTATTAACAACTAAAGTTTGTTCATTAAAAAAAATAAAAAGTGTGCTGAAATTTCAGTTGGCTTAAATGAAGGCCAACTAAATCAGTCAAATGTATGACTTATGTTCATCTAAATTTGATAAATTGGCTGCTGCTTTCTTACCATTCCCATTTTTTATTTAAAAGGGAAGATCTATAACTGAACTTAATTTATTGTCATTATGTTGAATCTGACTTCTATTATTATTATCATCATCAATATCAGTTCTGATTACAAGTTTTTTCTGTCTTTCTACACAAGGATTTTGGACATTCATATTTTGCTTTTATTTATTGAGCATTCTTCCGTGACACAAAATCATATTTTTTTATATAGTCATCAGTAAATTTTATAATTTGTAAAGGATTGTAATCTCTTATTTCTTGTACTGCTCGCACAGTAACTGTTATATTTCACTTTTCACCAGTCACATTAATGACAGTATCTTCTTACGAATACCTGAGTCATGTCAACATTTTATGCTGTTAAGCTGCCAACATTCATTATACTATACTATTTGTTAGTTTATGAATCAGAGCATTTTGTTTTTCTGATGCAGATGATGAAGCAAAGGCATAAGGTGGAGAGAGAAAACAGTATAGGGGAGGAAGTTGGGTGGTCGAAAAATGTGGAAGTTGCTAAGTCAAACCCAAAACTTAAAGCCATGAATAAGAAATTTGGTATGATTCATGGATTATCCTCTCTTGCCAACATAATGTCTTTTGGGAGTCTAGCAGTACACTCTTGGTACTTGGCAGGAAAAATTGATCTTTGATTCAGTTTGTGCCTCCAATTCTATTCTATTTAAGGCAAATGAACTCCTTGAGAAGAACAATATAAGTGAGGATCCTAGTGTTCCCTTTATCTTCCACTTGTTTTATTGTCAAGTAAAATAAGTCTAGGATGTCTGTATAATGGAAACGTGATGCCTCCTCACATGAATAAAATCAGCAGTATCTGCTCCTTGTTCACTTTTTGTTGGTTACTTGAGAGGGTTTACAGCTTTACTCTTTGTTCAGAATAGGTGTGGAATGGATGGATTGGATAAATTTGAATTTAAATGTATGGATTCAAAATAAAACAATTAATCCATTTATATATGTTAAAAATGCACGTTCCCCCGAAAGAAAAGGATCGCCTCTTGTACCTCTGCACATGCTTCTCAAACACTACAAAAAAATAATCCTTGAAAGGCTATACAAGTCTCTTCAATGGCTATTGTTTCAGATCAACGGCCTGCAGAGCTTGGTTGTGATGCATTGAAAACCCAGTTTTCCGAACCACCCTTCAATAAAGTACAACTATGTTTTTGGACTGTTAACGCTACTGTTACAAAAAACTAGTGTCCAAAACCAGACTGCTAGCGATTGAAAACATGTATCTATTTAAGGTGCACTTTTACTTTTGGATGATATAATTCATAAGTTTCTGTATTCTGATTTTCTTTTCCTTCTTCATGATGCAGCAGCTATGCATAGATTCTTTCATGCGACATGATTTCGTGTATGTTGAACTTTTCTTTTCCTTCATGACGCAGCAGCAACATGATTTCGTGTATGTTTAACAAACGAGACCACAGCGACATCGTCCCTGTGCATATACCCATCTCCTTTTCACAATGTTATTAGACATATTTCAAACGTTTTAAACCACGTCTACCTAAAAAAGTAGATATATAACTACCATCTTCAGGAATGAGATTGGACCAAGCACTACTAAAATTATACAATCACGTCAAAATTAATTATACTATACTTGAACTAACACGATGCTTATGACTGTTCATTAAGAATGATACCTATCCAAGTTAACAGAACGGTTAGGAAAAAAATGAACATAAAACAATAACCGATCCAGTTTACCTCTATTTATCTCGAGCATAATAATGTAAAAACATCTTCAAATTTCTTTTATCATAATTAGATTTCAATTTTAAAGAAATATTTGTATATGTAAATAATATTAAATAGTTTCTATTTTTTCACAATTAAACCCGATAGGATAATTTTTTGAACTATCTAACATCAAACCGTATTTAAGATGATATAATTGATCAAGCTGAGTAATTTTCTTCGACAACGACGACTAAAAAGCGGTTAAAAATAAATCTTAAAAAATTCTTTTAATAGCATATTTTTTAATTCGTTTTTCCTTCGCCTTGTAATCCTTCCTCTAGTTCTCAATTTCATCCTGAATGCAGCAAATAAGACACCAGAATCTCGTACAGCATACAACATGGCCACAAGTGTAGCACCAGATGTAGCATCATCCACGAAAAAGTTCCCGCATAATACTTAAAAATAAGGAAAAATCACGAAAAGAAGATCATAGACGACTTATCACAGCTTCCACCTCAGAGGGGGTATAAAGATGATATGTTGGAGCTACCCTGGCAATGTCAACGTTGTTGGGAGTGACCTAATATCAAAATACAAAAGAAAGGATTATAAATTTTGTTCCATCCCTTTCAGGGGTGGGGCGTCAATCAATTCGCATAAAAATGTAACATGCAACGTACCTTTTCTTCCATGACTTGCTTCAAAATGGATAAAGCAATGGTTTCGGCTTCTTGAAGGGTTAGGTCCTACACAAAATAAAAGATTAACACCAAATTGCATTGGTTTAATCCCATCTTAGAGCATCGTATGTTCAGCGTAATGTTGGAAAAATAATCACCTATTTAGAACATTCTGAGCTAAAAGACAAAAACAATTGAGAGACAATCTTTCAGAGCAACATTGGCAGTGCAAAGACAAAAACAATTGAGGAACGACTTGATAACGGCATTGCACTAACTTGACAATCAAATTATCAGAAAAAATGGCTAGTTTAACATTTTCCAAGATAATACACAGATGGTGAACAAGACATTTTGCTTCGTAGCAATGTCAGGAAAGGGAAAAAAAAAGGGAGCAATGTAAACTGAATAGTTAGTTAACTTAAGTATACTTAATTACATGGTAAGCGAGGAATAAAATAGGATTAAATAAAAAAAATATACAATTCTGCATGTCACTGGCTTGGATTTGTTTTATTTTCTCAGTTAGTAAACTACAAATTAGGTAAATTTGGAAGGCAAAGTTAAAAGTTTTTTTGGTTCCAGATAAATGACAAATATTATTGGAATAGTATTACTTCTATTTATTCATTATCTAAAATGGAAGGTAATTATTGTTTACCATGTTTTCTTTCTACTCCACCTGTCCTGTCAAAGAGTGATGAGAATGAGGTCTCCTCATTTCTGTTTGTTTTCACTCTTTGTTCATTTACCCTAGTGAACTATGAGTTTACTATTATAAACATAAGGTTCAGAAACAATCAAGATTTAATTGTTGGTACCTTGTTGAATTGTTCCTGTAGAGAACTGTCTGCGCCTTCTGACCCAGAACCAATAGCTTTTCCATTGCATTGCCAAAACGTGCCAGATGGATCGGTGTAATATCTGATAATTGGAACATATCAATTCAGTAAGCATAAGTCCAAATTGAAAGAGTACTGGAAAAAAACCAGCAGCAATATAAAACTACATATTTCCTATGACAACAAAAAACAGAATATCATGATCTGCCTTAGTGTCTATGATATTCAAGAACACGAAATTGTTTACACTTTACAATTGAACAGTAAACCGTTCCCGGAAAGTGACCTACACGCTACCCCACAAATGTTTCCAACAGAAAAACTTGCTAGTTGTAACAATGAACGGCTTTCCATTCACAAGCTAAAATACCAATACATATTGAGAGTTGAATTAGCAGGGCAAACGACTGAAACACAAAAAAATCATGCTACAAATCAACGGTAAGAGAAGGTAAAGGTACGCGTTGAATCTAAAATAATATTCTCTTTAAACCATAAAATAAGTGCAAAGAATGACAGGGTTTCTACTTCCTTTGAGAAAGGAAGACGAAATATAAAGTGCCGTCTTTAAGTTTTATTTAATTTTTTTAACATGTTTGAGTAAACCTAAACCAAAAGCTTTTTCAGAAAATGTAGAATCTAAAAAAGGCCAGGTTTTATGTTACTCAGAGAAACTGTAATAAATAGCTTATAAAACAAACTCTAGAAAAACTTACATTTATCACAATCTTATATCACTTTGTTAAGCTGAAACAAACAGTCGAACAGTAAAAAGAAAGGCTTTAAGTGAGAAAAGTAGAGGACTTGTCCTCATGTGGGGAAAAGGAGAGAAATGGAATTCTTGAAGCAAACTATAAAATATATCGTGCAGTAAGACAAAGATAACTTGTATTTTGCTCAGAAGTCCAACTATCAATCGTGAAACTTACACCTTGATTTGAATGACTAACCAAATCTTTCAACTTATGGTTTTCATCAAGCTAAATACGCCAGCAATCCCTAACAATCAAAGTCCTTCCCGAAATTGGAAAGTTAGGTTGTAAGATACTCATAAAACAACGGAATCCCTCTCCCTCAGCGAACTTAAAAGGCCACTCATCCACAATGATCATACTAGCAAGTGTTTGTCTGCATGCATCAACATCAAAACCTGGTTAGAACAATACTACTTTCTTTCCCACCTTTTTTTCATTTTTTTTTTGGAAAAATAAGGGTTTGTTGAGAAGGATCAAGTTTCTCATTGGGAAACTTTTTGTATTTATGCAACAAATGGCATAATCCTTACTACCCAATGATAGATTTGGAAGAGTTTATAAAAGGAGGGAAAAGAGGAATACCTGAATATAACAGTTAAAACCTCTGCAGTTGTATTTCTTTGTTAACTGACTATTAAATAGTCAGGGGTTGGGAGGAAATGGGGGAGTTGACTGTATTCTAGGAACTAAGGGGTTGTGGGAGATTAAAGGACTTCTCGAAAGTCCTTCAGTGTCAAATGCTTTACTGTTTTCTACCACTTTGGCAGAAACAGTGCTGTTATCAATAAAAGGTTGTCAAGAACTTGACTTGTTTGTTCTGTAATACGGATTGAACCTATCACCCAATTACATTTAGATTTAGAGGTCCCATCAATTCTTGAAAAATGATCCCAACACCAAGATGTAGCCTACAAGGTCTTTTGATGTCTGAATCTCCGGCATCATTATTAGATGTTGGTTCTTCTACAGTTTTTCTTTTACTTTCATCTCCCTCAATGCATCCTTCTTTATTCAAATCTTCATGTTCCTCCACATTCGTTGGTTCATTTGAAGCTTTGTAAGATTGAGTATTTATATTGAAATGTATAACTTACAATAATAATAATAATACTATTCTAAAGGTATATTTCAGTTCGATTTGGGCCAGTTCTGAACATCTAAACTGCAAACCGAACCACATGGTTCTTTTGAAAAAAATTTAAAACAATCCAAAAGTTTTCATTTTTTTCATTTATCAAATTTGCGTCAGCTATTGTTTTCTGTTTTCTTTTATCGATTTGTTTCTGAACACACCCTAATATGTAGACACAACCCTCACCTAGCAAATTAGTTTTTTGAAGTTAACTTATGCATGCATCGACTTTTTAAGATAGTATCAAAGTTTATCCTAACAAAGGTTGTTGGGTCTCTTGTATTATATCACCAGCTATTAGACGGTTAACAAAAACAGATACAAAGTCTCATAATCAATATGTCTAGTCTTTGGTGTAATGACGAACGTTAAAGATCCAACATCATCGATAACAGATATAATTTAATAATAATATATATGTGGATACAAACCTTATCTTGTATGTCGGTTTTGTGAGATTGAGTTAAGCAAAAATCCCCTTCTTAAGAAAATAAATTTTGTGCAAAGTTCCTTTCTTTGCAATTCCACTAATCCCCAAAAAAATAAATAATAAAATAATATGAACAATGACAAATTGAAAACAATCACTGATATTATTCAGGACAAACAAACATTTAATGTAATCACTGACTAAACACAGAAAAATGAACCAAAAGAATAACTCCATTACACTACATACAACAAGCCATTGCATAATAGGCAAAATAAACACTTACAAGCTAGGTCCATTCTCGTCATGGCCAGCAATGAGGAGAGATACTCCAAATGGTCGAGACTGTCAAAGAGAAAAAGAAATGGCATGTTAGAATACATGCAAGATGATCCACTGCAACAGGAACATACTGATTTAGTATTGTGTACAAAAGATAAGTGCTTGTTGGCATATGCTACTGAATCAAACTGCAATAGAAATTGCACATTTAATTATAAATGGCAAACATTCAATAGTTGACGCATAAAAGGATTTCTGCGCATAGAAAAATTGGTTAGGTATCTAACACTTGCTTATATCTCCAATCAACCTCTGTCAAATGCAATATATAAGGCATCTATACATCTAGAGTATACATAAACAAGAAGCAAAGAAAAGCTCATAAATTAATTTTCCTAATCAGAAGCATAAAAAATAGACATGAATATCAAAGCTGAGAAGCTCCTTACCATGGATTCTTCATCACCTTCACCAAAACGCAAGGCAAGGTCACAAAGAGCTTGAGTGGTGGATTCAACAGTCATTGGTTCACCATAGGAGAACCTATGATTCTGTGAACAATAAACCAAAATATATAAATCATTAACTAATCAACTAACTAATATATGCTACAAGGTTAAAAATACCTGAGTTTCAACCCGCGCATGCTCAACAAGTGTTCGAGCATCAGCAATCAATCCACTCATAGCACAACCTATGTGGTCATCAATTTCCATAATTTTCTCAACACTACTAGGCTCCTGAAAGAGAATTTCTTGCAAGCAATAAATGATAGTGCAAAGCAAAAGTGACAACTACAAGATAATTATGTCTCTATCTCAAATAAAATCCATATAAACTAACTGCAGCTACAATATAAGTAGAGACCAGAGGTTTATCATGTGCAGAACATAAAAGTATATCTTGTAAGCGGTCATCAACTCCTCCTCCCCCCGCTCCCCCTCAAAAAAAGAAAAGGATCCCTTTTCACCCCAAAAATGAAGAATACAGGGATAAAACAATAATTACGGTAGACATCGTTATTTTTCAAAATATATGAATATATTCTCATGTTGTATCTAAAATTAGCATCAACAACCAAGATTCAGAAGTACAACCAAAAGCAAACAGCTTAACCCCAAAAATACAATTTATGTCAAGCACATTTATGTGTTTCTTACTTAATTCCATGATATATAAGTATGGTAGTTAATAACTAATAGCACGTTTATGCATAAAAATGTCAGAGTAAGATCATAAAATGCCAGTAACATAAATAAAAGGTTAATAAACGAACCAGCAGAGGTGAAGTGATGCGCTTTTCAACTGCAAGGACAACACCCTCTTTCGTCTTCAGCCCAATTGCAGTCGATCCAAGCTGCAATCCAATATAAACCCATTTACAAACAATAAGAACAACTGTAAACTCTTTTTTTGTCACAGACGGACAAAAAATGACGGAATATATATATGGGGGGTGAAGCGACAAACCTTGATTGCTTCAATTGCATATTCAACCTGAAACAAACGGCCTTCGGGAGAAAAGGTGTTGACTCCTCGGTCATACTCGGTCCTATGTCATTCACGCAAAAACAGTTAAACAAACAGAAAAAAACCTAATGCGTTTCGTCATTGAATGAAGAAAAATTGAAAAGCAATTTTTCCGCAAAAGTGGGGTATTCACCTTGTGAGAAACATCTTCAGAATTCAGAAGAAGGAACTAAACAGACGAGTGGAGATTGAAGTTTTTTGTTTGGGTCGCCAGATTTCGAAAGGAACTTGATTTACTTGCTCACTCGCTCCTCACTGAGCTTAATTACCTTGCTCAAGACGCTCAAAAATAAGATTGTTTTTTTTTTTTTTTTTGATCTTGGAGGATGGAGGACGAGATCGTGAAATCCAAGAGGATATGGGCTCATCTGGTCCATACACAATTCAGCCTGGCCCATACAAATTGGGTTCCCTTATTCGGCGATTCGCTAAAGGTTTTTGTTCCTGAAGCTCTCCATATGTTTCTTTCTGCATCCTATATTAAAAAAAAAAGACTTTTTTATTTTTATATTGTGTAATTTAAAAATTAAAAATAATTTTAATTATACAATTCAAAAATAAAAAATATTTTTGAATTAAAATTACAAATTATTTTTTTCTCAAAAAAATAAATCGAAAGTCATTGTCAACTTCAGATTCTACAATCCATAAAGAACATAGTAAAAAGAAAATTAATATGTAATTTTTCAAGTATATATATAATTTATAGAATAATTAATGTTAAAAAATTTAGTATCACTTACTCCACTTGAAAGAAATTTTCAAAATTAAAGCTAAAAAATACTTATTTAAAAGGACTATAAATGTTTCAATAAAGGTTAAACAGATTGACAATATTATCTATTAAAAAATAAATATTAAATAAAATTAACTACAATAATTTAAGAGCTAATTTTATATAAAAAAACTCAAAAAATAATTTTAAATAAATAGAATTGTGATACAGTTTAACAAATTATTTTTTTAGTAAATTGATAAGACTTATTTTATTCGTCATATATCATTGAGCCGCACCCCACGTAACCGTTTTACACGTTTATTCCATTAAATAATATCTCTAATACCAAAAAATTATATAAATGTTTAATGCAACAATAGATGTTTCATAAATTCATAGTCTCATCCTTTTTTTCTTTTTAAACTTTTCCTAGTGAACCTCTGGTCTGTTTAATCTTCAAACTATTTTTTCACAGCGTTAATCTTGTGTTTGTTTGATTGTAATTAGTGAAGAAAAGAACGGAAAGGAATAAAATATGACTGGAATACAGACATCATGTATGAAGCCCAAAATGCTTTGTTGCATTTGATGCATAACAAAATAAAGCTACGTACTGAATTTTAAGTTTAGTTTTTCAGAGTTTAATCTAATTCGCTTTAAAAAGAAAAGTTTAATTTAATTCAAATATAATGCGTAAAAGAATTTCTATTGTCAAAAAAATATACACAGTACTCCGAATATTGTTATATAAATTAACACGTTAATGTAAACTTAAATGAAAAAAGGTTTTATATTTTTTATTGATTTTCTTAATTACACAAAATTTTTGTGGTAGATCCATGGACAATGAAAAGATCTTTATAATGGTGCAATGAATTATGTAGATAGGCAGCTATGGATAACGGAGCTGTGAAATCATGAAGACTTTGAATCTTTACAACTACTTGATTGACCCAGGAATAAAATATCCAACCGTCATCTATATTTAAGGATCCTAACTACTAATAACGAGTGCGTAGTTACCCACCATCCGCATCAGTCAACAGGAACAAGAAAAAATGTCGAATGTCACTCATGATATTTACTTATCCACCATGCTCTTGACTTGCGAGTTATCTTATAAAGAGTTTCATCGGTTAATTTAATTTCTCTCGACCTTCTATTGGGAGTTATATTTTATTTTTGTAACCCAAATCAAATATTTTTTGCTGGCTTGGTACCAAAAGAAAATGATGAGAAGGAAAATGGTTTTGTTTAACCATATCCAAATCGACGTGTAGTCGAGTAATGATGGTGCCAAAAGCGCCAACATTTGGAAAAATTGAGGTCCAAGATGTATAATAGCGACTCGATTTTGCTTTGTTGGATGGATAGACAACGGAGCCACTTGGATGAGTGGTGTGGACTATTACGTTTTTGTTTGTGAGTGAAAAACACCAGCCGTATAATGCAGACTTGAACTTGTTGAGTAGACGAAAGAATCTGGTTCCAAATTTTGTCGGCTATTTTTGGTCTGGCATGTGAATCTGCATGTGCTTAAAACTAGACATCAAAAGGAAACAACAGAATCTGACTAATTTTCATGAATTGCCACTGTCTTTCCTTGTCTACCTATCCTGCAAAGCAACCACTTCATCTTTCACTTTTTCAAGTAACAACTACTTGCAATTTTAGAATACGCGGGTAACACGAGTAATTAATTTCTTGCCAACACGTTGTAGCTTGATTAAGTAACACGTTGATCGATGAGGATTCAGCTAATGTTGGTCCACCAATGACGTCTTGAAAGGGCGAAGCAAACCAATTTTTTACTTCACTCGATTGCGACTACCGGCAGAATTGGAACAATATTTATGCAAGTCTTACCTATTTTTTTGTTAGCCCAACCAAACAATCAAGAAGACCCATTGCTTAAGTTGAAAACAAAAACAATTAAAATGTTCTAAATATTAATTAATCTTTCGGTGATATTCTTCCACAAGCAAGGACTGATAAGAACGTATGGTTTAAATTTTGAAATCAATGAATAAAGAATCATCTAATGTGTGTAATGATGTGCCACTAAGCATGTCCCTCGCCCTATACAATTGTCCCCCATGATTAATAATGAATCATATTAATAATTCATTTAAGGCTAATTAGGCTGTATGTTCCCAAGAGTAACAAGCGAGCAGGGAACAAGAACAGCACAAACAAATGAATATGCTGGGATGTAACAAGCCTCTTGAACCTTTTCAGGGACTGTCTCCCTGTTTGTATCATGCCAGAGAAGGGTGACTGGCGTTGGCCTACGTTGATTGATATCATGGACCTTCCAGCACCAATGCTGGTATCCATTCCACGTGCTAACACAAGAGGCCACCACACCTTCCGTCGTTGCTCCCTCTTGACCTTACGGATCTGGTTAAGTTCCTGGCGAATCACAGTTCTCACACACTTTAAGTAGGAGTTCATGTCATGATCTCTTTGGATACTTCCTCCGGATCCATAAGCAGAACGGTCACTTAATATCTCAAGTGGGTGGGGTGAGTTCAAGAACACCGTCTGAGCAGCTCGGAGCTGCTTGTCTGTGTCCTTGGATTCTGACAAAGGGCAACACAAAAGATATAGACCACTGCCTGAAGGCAGGAGATGATGGCTTGGTGAAAATTTCTCATCTGGCTGCAGAATCAGTAGATTACCCATTGGTGTATATAGTACCTTCTGCAGCAAACATTCACAAACAAGTTCGTCAGATTTCAAATTAAACAAATTTCTTTATCTACATTAGAATACTTGGATAACCAGAACTTTACCTGTTTATTGAGACAAGGATGACTACGGAAGTTCCCATTGACAGCCTTCAACAGTTCTGCAACGTGGTTAGGGTAATTGCAAGAAAATGCTCGAGGAACAATGTCTCTGTGCATTGTAATTGCTTGAACATGACTCCTAGGCAAACCTAATTTTTCTAGCAGACTATCCCCACCACACATGATGGATGGAGAACCAAATGTTACCACGGGAAGTAGAGAGGACACGGGCACTTCCTGCCTAATCAACAGCATGAGATTTACTAGTAATGCCAGGCTTCCACCAAGAGAATGCCCAGTGAAACGAAAAGTTGCACGAGAACCTCGAGATTTTAGATGAGCATGTACTTCTGGCAACATCTGCTCATACATCCCTTTAGCAGCCTCGTATATACCTCTGTGCACAAGAACGTCTAACCCCTGGGGAAAAAAAGCACAATATTATGTCAATTTTAGGATAGATAGTTGGTAGCAGGCATTAACAAAGATTCAAAAGTATTTATTTATAACCATTAAAAAATGAAAATCTCCTTTAACAAGCAGAATGACAGTCAGCAATATTGACAATTACCTCAAATTTAATCGGTTCAAAAAGCAGGTTTGCTTGCCAAGATGCCATTGTCTCTGAACCCTACATGTTTATTGAAAATAAAATAGTGAGAAAGATTGACAGGGAATTTCGAATACTCTAAATTATAATCTGCTATATATCATGCAGATAAATAATGGGAACCACAATAATAATTATTTTATCATATTTGAGCTCATAAATTCTCCCAAATTACTGAAAACTTTCAAACTACAACCAAAAAGTACAATTGTAGAGGAAAAAATTTCCTACCTGAATAACAAAGAATCTTGCACCACTCTCGTCATCATCACAGACAAACCATTCACAAGGTGATGAACGTGCAGAGTTTAAATCATCAGCGACAGCCTGCTTTACTTCCTCCTTCGCCGCAACCACTGCTGTCACTGAATCGGTTGTGGCCATCAAAGATGACACCTCTGAGTTTATTAAGTTACTGTCTAGGCTCTCATTGCTTCCATCAAGTGAAGCTTCACCAGTCACTGCATTTGAGGATTTGAATGGAAATATGCTCCTAGTCTGAGAATGCAGATATGTGGCAGCAGAGGCGGCAATGTTATAAGCAGCAGTTGCACTTATGTTGTACCCACTGTGCTTCGGATCCTCTCTTTTTCCTTCTTCTTTTTCCTCTTCTTCCTTCTCGTCAGTTTCAACTTTCTGGGTATCTTTTTCAGCTATTGCTGCCAATTCCTTCTTCTCTATTGATGAAGTTACAAGGCGCAAACCATAATGTTTTAAGAGTTTCCCGGGCTATATTTTCAAAGCCAAAATATAAATTAGTGTTCTATATTCATTTTGTGGAAAATCAAAGTCCTAGAGTTATCAATCAATTCCAGAACATGCTATTTTAATAATGAAAAAAAAAAACAATAACAGAGCTTTACGGATAAATGTTCTAGTTAGAGTTATAAAATGATATTTAGACTTAGGTAAATGGTAAAATAACACAGTCCCAATCTACATCTCTCCTCGCAGAACCATACGGCCAACAACAATGATCAATCAGATGACACAAATAGAGTAGTCCATAGCTAAATGAAACGTGTATCGTAACTAGGCACTTCCATTCCAGATGAATGCTTCATGCAGTTTAAAATTAAACCTTCCACGAGGTTTTTGAAAAGTTAGAGAAATCATAACACACAAAAAATCTTCAAGCGAGAAAAGCGTGCTAGATCCAGATCAGATAGATCTGAGGTACAAAAATCTATGAATCACTCAAAACAATCAAAAAACAGAAACAAAAACTAAAAGAAGTATGAAAGAGACCTAAAACCTACGATTTACCAAAATTAAAAACAGAACACAAAAAGAATGATCTAAAGCCTCGCACCTTGATTTTCGGTATATCGTAAGCCAAGTTCCCCAAGTGTGACATCTGAGCATACAACCTAGCTTCGGCTAACGATACCCTTCGGAGCATTCTGGAAAAGGAGCCTCTATCGAATTCAGCCTCTTCTGCGTCACCGTATCCATCATCTTCCCCAACTCCGCAAGCATCGCATTCACACAGTTCCTCCCCGTCGTAATTGCATTGAGTCTGATCATTAACCGCGACCTCCTCTTCATCGCGCTGTTTCCCCTCCCACACGGACTTCACGCGCAAAATCTTCAAAACCCAGTTTCCGCGTTCCGTTCCGTCACCCTCGCCGTCATCCCTAACGGCCTTCGCTTCCGCGTTATCCGCCAAAACGGCGTCGTCAAGGGCGAGCCCTTTGTGCTTGCTGTTGTTCCCCCGATGCCAGAGAGATTCCAAAGGATACCGAAAGGAAAACCTCGAAAACAACGACCTTTGCGGCGGTTTATCCCCAGCGGAACGCCCCACCGTGCTCACCTGAGAAGGATTGGCACGTGCGTCCAGCGACCCACCAATAGAGATCGTGGGAAGCATCCCAGATTTTAAACACACAGCCTCCATTCCTTTCTGGACAAACACACAATGTTCACAACAACGACGATTTCTTCTCTGTATTTATTTATTTATTTCTTCAACTTCAAACGTTATGCAGTTTGCTTAATGCTTCACTGTTGTTTATTGTTCTTGAAATCGCGAGAAAGAGAGGCCCAAAGAAATAGGAGGGAGCATTTAAAGAAGGCAGAGGAGAAAAAGGCGCAAATAATATAAAAAAATAAAAAATAAAAACAGGTGACCAAACTTCTCACAATTAAACTTGGTTACGTGATGAGGGCTGAAACGACAACGTATCTTGGTCTTGATAGACAAATTAGTATTCTCTGGAGGCGACGGCGTCGTTTCAGAAGGAAGGGGTTTCGCGTTTGGTTTGGGAACTGCGCTGTGTGTCTGGCAAGTTCGCAGAAAAAGCGCGTGAATCTCTGACAGCTCCAAACTTTTAGATCAAAGTGCCACGTCACACGTGTTGATGCGGTGCACGCGTACATATCCGGTGACGTGTCGGTAAATCATGGAAAACTTTGCTTCCCATGGGTTGTGTTCTGGAGGATTGTACTGTGCGTCACGGGTATTATCGGTTGCTACTAAACGCCACACCATACCACGCCCGTCACATTAACATTCTCCTTTTTCAAAACGCATATTTTCAACGATGGTAATCTACAAGTCAATTTTCATTTTAGCATCTCTTTCATTTTGATTCTAATATAGATATCCGATCTTTCCAGAAAATATTTTTTTTCTTCACATTTTAATTGTCTTCTGCTTAAGTTAAATTATTTGAAATGTTTACAGTAATAAATCAATCATGTCCACTATAAAATTTAATCACGATGATAGGATAAAATTATATGAAAATTTCGTAAAAAGTATTTAATATTTTATATTGATATATATAGAGAGAGAAAAACGGTCTTATTATATTTATATTTTTTTTATACCTGAAACAATTTTCTTTTCATCTAAAAGCAATTCTATTTAAAAATTTGAAAAAAAAAAACACTTAAGTATCTTTATTAACAATATAAAAATAATACTGTTAAAACGTCTCTTAAAAACAATAAAAAAACATTGAATTTTGTTGATTGTGAATGTTAATTAAATTATGATTTTGATAATTATTAATTCAGTTTTATTTTATTTATAGAACGTCTATAAATATTATATATCTACAATTAATAATTGATTTGATATAAAATAAGGTTAAACATAATTAAATAATTAAATAATTATATTTTAATGTTATTAAAAATTAAAATATAATTGACGTAAATTCTAAAAGACATTTTTATTTTTATAAAATCTGTTATATAAATTTATATTATTTTAATTAATAAAATTAACTATTTCAATTTTTAATATAAAAATATAAAAATTAAATATCATTAATTGTACCTAAACGATGCATTTAGAATACTAGTATTTTCCTAGTTAAATAAGTGCCATAAATATCATATTTGTTTTTCTCGTAAACAGTGATCACTATCGCTTGATAGAAACATAAGCTAATAAATGTTAAACAATGCATAAATAGTGGTAATAATTGATTGCTATTGAAATTAGTACGTGAATTAAGATTTGCATTTAAACATTTTAAGTAAAAAGGTGCTTCTAAAATAATTTATTTATTAAAATGTTTTAAAATAAATTATTTTATGTAGTTATAATAAAAGAATTTATATCTGAAGTAAAGGATTATTATAGGATGATATTAAAAGATGTTTTTTATTGCATAACAATTAAAAATTATAAGGTAATTGTACTATGTTTCTAAAATCTTAATCAACCCAGTGAAAAAAGTTTGCATAAAAGGATTGATCAAGCGGGAAATGCATTTTTGGAGGGATATTTGTTTTAGTGGTAAATGAAATCGTTTCGTTCGTGAGGTAAGGAAGAAGGGGAAAAAAGTTCATTCAAAATTGATTGCGAGGAGGTTTATGATTCAATGAGTTAGAATTTCTTTCCATATATATTCAAAAGATTAATATTTTGTAATAAGTGGATTAAATGAACAAGTCAATATTTAAAATTAAATTTGTTGTCAATTTTTGCTGATGAGAAATTTAGTAAGAATGTGAATTTTATTGACTTTGATTATATTTATCAAATTAGAAGAAGCTAGAGGCAGACTTTTAATAAATATTTTTGGAGAAACTAAAATAAATATACAGAACTTTTAAGGCGTTACGTATATAAAATATATTATAATTAAAATAAATTATTTCCTTTTTATATATTAATTTATTTACAATAAAAAATTAAGGAGGCGAAAGCCCCTCAAACTATGAAAAAGTTCCGTCAACTGAAAGAGGGACCAAGTGATTTGATTAGAAAGACACTTAGAGAAAAACAATTATATGATAAATAATTTTCAAGCTAAGGTTTTGTTAATAAAATCCTACCTATAAATAATAACAATAGAAGCTTATAAAACAAATGAATTAATTGTTAGAATGTCAAATTTAGGGGATTAAATATTACAGTGTATTTCATTCAATATTCCATTTATAGAAATGTAATAGTGCTGACTTTCCGTTCTGATACTTCAGAGACCAAAACCCATTGAAAAACATAGCATAACATTAAATTTTCCATAACTATATTAATTGAGGAAGTAGTTAGAGAGCTGGACTTTACATCAGCAAAAACGGTTGTCACAAACTTATTTATTCCAATGAAGCCTAACAATAACCTCAACACTCCAACCAGGAAAAAAAAAACGACATTTATTAGCTTTTTTAAGATTATATTGAATTATAAAGATATAATTTAAATACTGATTTGATGATATTATTAGTTCTGTTTTTTAATTTTTTTTATAATATTTTTTTTAATATGGTATTAATATTTGTCAATTTCATTCAATTTGATCATTTTCTATTAGTGCAATTAAAATAATTAATGAATTGTGAACATTAATTAACATTAGAGATAATAAAGCCATCAGTCCAACTCGTTTTATCTGCCTCGTAATTTAATATTAGGTTTACTTTTCTGGCCTGCCCCACCCGTGGATTGGCCGTACGGACTCGCAGGCTGATCTGCATTTGTGATGAGCAAATTTTTTTTTTTGTGATGAGCAAGATAATTTTTTTTTAGTTTTTCATACTAATTGATATTTATTTTCTATTGAAATAATCCAAATTAGTTTACCTAATCAAAGACAAAAAACAATAGCAACAAAAATTATAGCTAAAGTACAATAGCAACATGTCACTTTACAAGACAGGTACCTAAAAAAGCATAAAAAAATATTTCATATTCAAAAACTAAAATTATTATCTTATATACAATGACTATACGTAGTAATAATAATAATAATAAATAAATAAATAAATAAATAAATAATAAAATGAACTTATAGAAACAACGAGATTAATGATGTGAAAATTAAAAAATGAGAATATTTAATTTTGTAAGCAGATCAACGGGCCAGCCCGCCCCACCCGCACCTCCTTTAGCCTGCATGGGCTGTGAGCTTGTGCGGGGCGGGGCAGCGGGTTCAACATCCCAGCCCACCATGCGGTTTTTTATGCGGGTCTATAGGTTAGTTTGTTTGGCCCGCCCCAAATTACCATCCCTATCTAACTCATGTCATTCCATGGTTTTTTTGTTTTTTATTGATATTTTTTATTTCATTTTTATTTCTTTTACTTTAAAAATATATATGTCCACGTGTCAAGCCAATATCATGCCACGTGTCAGGATCACTTCTTTATATTTAATTTGGTCCTAATATTAATTATTATTTTTTATTTAGTCACAATTTTTTTTTGGGTTTAATCATGCCTTTGGTCCCTATTTTCGTAGCAAAATCTCAATTTGGTTCCTTTATTTTTTTCATCTCAATTTGGTCCCTATTTTGGAAATTTGATTTCAATAATGTAGTCATTTCCATTAGTGGTATAGTAACAATATTAAATGTGGTGCCACGTGTCAGTTCCTCGATTTTTTGATTTTTTTTTTATTTTTTGAATTTTTTTTTGAAATAAAAAAATAAAAATTGCCACGTGTCAAGCTGTCATCGTGCCATGTGGCAATGACAGAGTGATGTGGCAATGACAATTACATGGTTTTTTTGTTTTTTATTGATATTTTTTTATTTCATTTTTATTTCTTTTACTTTAAAAATATATATGTCCACGTGTCAAGCCAATATCATGCCACGTGTTAGGATCACTTCTTTATATTCAATTTGGTCCTAATATTAATTATTATTATTTATTTGGTCACAATTTTTTTTTGGGTTTAATCATGCCTTTGGTCCCTATTTTCGTAGCAAAATTTCAATTTGGTTCCTTTATTTTTTTCATCTCAATTTGGTCCCTATTTTGGAAATTTGATCTCAATAACGTAGTCATTTCCGTTAGTGGTATAGTAACAACATTAAATGTGGTGCCACGTGTCAGTTCCTCGATTTTTTGATTTTTTTTTTTATTTTTTGAATTTTTTTTTTGAAATAAAAAAAATAAAAATTGTCGTGTCAAGCTATCATCGTGTCATGTGGCAATGACAGAGTGATGTGGCAATGACAATTACACGTGTCACTTATGTCATTTCCACTTTCTCAATTTGGTTTTAGTCCCAGTTTTTGTAAAAATTTAACAATTTTGTTCCTCTCCAAATTGAAATCAAATTTAGTTTTTATATAAATGTATACAAATACTTTTATCAAAATTGACGTAAATATTTTTAACAAAATTAAGTTTATTTAATTAATATTTTACATTGAACTTTATTTAAAATTGTTTTAAAGTTGTTAATAGAAAATAATATTAATAAAAAAATTCATAAATTAATTAGTTCATGTAACAATAAAAAACATATAAATTTAAAATTTGAAAACAATTTTAAGTGAAGTTGAATGTGAAACACAAATTTAAATAAACTTAACTATGTTAAAAATATATAATAAAAATATCAAATTTAAGAAAAATATTTGTATAACATTTATATAAAAATGAATTTTGTTTCAATTTGGAGAGGGACGAAATTACACTATTTTTACAAAATAGGGACTAAATTGAGACAAAAATTAGAATACAGAGACCAAATTGAGACTGAGAAAATGAACTTGGCATAATACTGACAGTTGTCATTGTCACTACCACGTTATTCTATCATTGTCACGTGGTACGATGACAACTTGACACATGGCAAATTTTTTTATTTAAAAAAAATTCAAAATAAATAAAAATTCAAAAAAATAAAAAATATAAAAAATTCAAAAATCGAGGAACTGACACGTGGCACTCTATTTAACGTTGTTACTGTACCACTAATAGAAAGAATTACATTGAGATCAAATCTCCAAAATAAAGATCAAATTGAGATGAAAGAAAATAAAGGGACCAAATTGAGATTTTGCTATGAAAAAAGGGACCAAAGACATGATTAAACATTTTTTTTAAATTGATCAATTTTTTTCTTTCCAAATTGATATGAAATTTAATTTTTATATAAATATTATACTGATATTCTTATTAAAATTCACATGTTTATTAAATAATTTTTGTTTACTGATAGAATTGGTTTAAAATTAGAATACAAATTTTAAAACTAGAAAATAACACCATTGGTATGAAAATTCAATAATTAAAAACTGCGTAAAGTATTAAAAATACATCAACATTATATTAATCAATTATATTACTTTGTATTATTTTTTACCTCTTTAAATTTTAAGTCAATGGTGTTATTTTCTACTTATAAAATTTTTATTTTAATTTTAAACCAACTATAACTCTAAATTAAAAGTATTTAATAAAAATATGGATTTTAATAAGAATATCAGTATAAAATTTATATATAAAAAAAAATTGATCTCAATTTATAGAGGGACAAAATTGCTCAATTTTAAAAAAATGAGACAAAATGAAAAAAAAAATAACATCAAGACCAAATTCAATACAAAAAAGGTTAAAATACACGTTTTTTTACCAAAATCTCAAATAGATCCCTAGATTTTTTTTATATTTTTTTAGTCTTAACTAGGTTTGTATTTTTGAAGATGGGTAACAATTAGGTGCATTATGTTAGTATGGTGTTAACGATGTTAAGGATATACCAAGTGTCAGCTCCTCATTTTTAAATTTTTTTATTTGTTTTTATTTTTATTTTTTAAATTTTTTAAATTATTTATGCCACATGTCACGTCAGTATTGTGTCACGTGTCAAGTCAGTATTGTGGCACGTGTCAAGTCATTGTCTGAATCTCAATTTATTCCATATATGTTATTTTGATTATGATGCACCAATACTTCAACTTGGGTCACATGTCCGATACTTTAGGATATTTTAACGATACTTATCAATGAAGTATCTAATTTATAAAGTCATAATACACTACAATAAAATCTTTGAATGATGAAAAATTTTAGTGACAAAAAATGATTAGTTACTATATAGTGACCAAATTGACAACTAAAATAGTTCAAAAAATTATAATTAGTCTCCAAATTGATAATTAAAATAGTTTCAATTATGAATTGATTTTTAAATTGGTCACTAACATTAGGTACCAGATTTTGGCTACCAAAATAATTGGTCTCTCATTAGGAAATCTGGATTCACACATTAACAATCATATATTTATTATATTTGTAAGAATTATTAATATCACATATCATATCTTATTATTTTGAAAATAAACGTATCGACGTATGAGATACGTGTCGTATCCGATACACATATTGTATCTGTGTGTAACATCCCATTTAATTAATAAACGTAATTAAAAGAAACACCACACACAAATAGTACGACAGCGCAGTCCTGGGGTCCTTAACCCAACCGCTACAAAGTTAGGCACACCACGATGCCAAAAAAAAAATAGTTGAGAGGTCTAACAATTACAGGTAGAGTAATAAAGCATATTGACATGAGACAAAGCCCTAAAGAAAGCCCAAAGAAACTAAGATCCAACCCATGCAGATTATGCAACGAAACCATCACCTCCCTGTTGCCCGCGGGTGTTCCTCGCATTTGCTCACACCAACAAGTTGATGATCATCGCAAAAGAGAGTACCACACAGCAGAACACACAACAAAGAACGTAGGGTAAGCTAGAGCACAAAAGATTTCATTCATACAATCAAATATATATTCACCATACCCACATATCAACCAAGCATGTTATGACTTCTCAAACAATACACAAGACACGACTCGACTCATCTGAATACATATAACCTGGTCGGATTCAGCGGATGCTTGCACTTGTGGTGGATACCTCTGCTCACCCCCGAGCTATGTGTTACAAGTGTTACAATGAATCAATTTCCCTTACCACAAGGTTAGCCCTTAATGAATTTCAGGTCTCCTGCTACTCTCACCACATGAGTCAGTCCGCTCTAGGTGAGACTAACTGACTCCTTAAAGTGTCGGGATGCAACCTTACCTTGAATCCTTACCTAGTTATACAGATGGGGCACCACAATGGACACCCACTAACAGGGGCCATGGAATTACGTCCCGACCACTGAAGCACGACCTTGAAGCCTCACCTAGAGACTCTAAGGGATTACGTACTGACCATTTACCAACATATATAATCAGCCAAGAAATAACGTATACACCATGTATAGGAAATTCATACCAACATCCATAAACAACCCTCATGTATCGCATGTCAAACCAATACCAACTCGTGTTACCAATCATGAGAAAGCGTCTCCCCTCATATCAATATCATGCCACTGAATTACCAATCATCAATGTTCGCCGTTGTTCATGTCAGATTTGTGACCACATACGTATCCAACCCCTCATGTATATTCCACATAAGTTCATGCCAAACTCACCATTCATTACATGCAAGCCTCCCCTCATCATATATATATATATATATATATATATATATATATATATATATATATATATATTCAATCTCATCATGACATCATACAATAATCCCATTAATTATACACCAAACATCCTGAAACGGGAAGAAAGCCAACTAAATCGCACACTCTCGCCCAGCCTCTCGCTCAGGCAGAGGAGTCTCGCTCAAGCGAGAAGGTCTCTCGCTCAGGCGAGCTCTCCTCGCCTAGACGAAGGCTCGAAGGACTGAAACAGTGGCTCATGCGTTGTCTCGCTTAGGCGAGACCCTCCTCGCCTGAGCGAGATACTCGCTCGCTCAAAATGAGCTGGTCGCCTGAGCGACCTCTCGCGCGAGAATACCTGGGTGAGCCTCTGCTCATCTCGCCTAGGCGAAGCCAGCTCGCTTGGGCGAGATTATCGGTCTCCGCCCACTGTTCACTCACATAACAGATAAAACCAGGCCAAACACATGCAATAATACACTTCACAAACTCAGGGCAACATACAGAACCGTAAATCACACGAATCATACACAAACAATCATGTTAACATCGATTTTACAGAAACCCTAACTTCCCGTACCTGGAAAGGGGTTACACGAGGCTTCGACACGGGACCACGGAACACAACAGCTCGAGAGATGGACTTGGAAACTGGCGGAACAACGAAACAGTAGCAGAACAAAGTTATTATGGAACCCTAAATGGAGGAAATTCGGAAAAAAGCTCTTAGGGAGTAAAGGTAGTAGGTTTAGAATCACTTACATGGAGCAGAAAGCAATACTTGAGCTTTGAGCGAACTGGTTCGAGACGGGAAAACAAACCCTAACAGAGTTATAGCGGTACAGTTGAGAGAGACAGCTGCAAATCTGTGAATGAATGAAAGTGGAAGCGTTAGGGCAACTTGGGATCAGTTTTATCCTTTGGGCCAGCTCCTTGACCCATCAGATTTGGGGCAGCCTTTTCGTTAAAAGGGGTACAAAAGAATAGGGCCTTACATTGTGCATCATAGTCAGTATGTATTTTTTAAAAAAAAAAAATCAATTTCATCCTCTCTAAATTAAGACCAAATTTAACTTGTATATAAATCTTATAATGATATTTTTACTATAAGTGATATTTCTATTACATATTTTTAACAATATATATTTTATTTAAATTTATATTTTACATTAAAATTTATTTTAAAATTTTAAATATATTTATTTTAACTTGTTAAAATATTATTTTAAAATTTTATATTTAAATTTATAAAATTGTTATTTTTAAACCAACTCTATAATTTATATATAAATTATTTAAAATAATTTTGTAATAATTTAAAACAAAAGTTGTGAGTATCGGATCTGATTCTAGATGCTTAGATCCGATTCTTAAATTATATATATATATATATATATATATATATATATATATATATATAAATTATAATTATTATATTAATAGTAATAGTAATAAATAACAGGTTAAAATACTCATTGGTCCATGTTTTTGTTGAAAAATCTCAAATAGGTCCTAAGATTTTTTTTAGTCTCAATTAGGTCCATATTTTTGAAAATGTGTAACAATTAGGCCCATTCCGTTAGTATAGAGTTAACAGTGTCAAAGATGTGCCACGTGTCAGCTCCACATTTTTTTGAATTTTTTTAAATTTTTTTAAATTTTTTTTTTTTAATTTTTTTTAATTTTTTTTAATTGTTTTAATTTTTTTTTGAAAATTATTCATGCCACGTGTCACGTCAGTATTGTGTCACGTGTCATGTCAATAAGGTGACACGTGTCAAATCATTGTCTGAATCTCAATTTTGTCCATATATTTGTTATTTTTATTACATTTCAGTCCATTTTTTTTAAATTTTTTAAATATATTTATTTTAACTTTTTACAAAATTGTTTTAAAATTTTATATTTAAATTTATAAAAT
>Ga0214544_1002523_pt1 | contig 38474 bp, 33 predicted proteins | sample CNSS3metaG_FD_160074 | JGI IMG/M metagenome (GOLD analysis project Ga0214544, IMG submission 160074) | Root nodule microbial communities from cowpea collected in UCLA plant growth center, Los Angeles, California, USA - CNSS3 | ecosystem: Host-associated > Plants > Roots > Nodule | place: USA...
TATATAGAAGAGTTTAGGGGCCTCTAAGCAAATAAAAGATACCTAAGGATGTCTCTACAAAAACCTAACTCTAGCTTCTAGAAACTAGGTCAAATAAGGTTACAAAAAATGAGAGACAAAAGAGCTAAGTATGGTGTGTGCAAGGCTAATTTCGTTCTAGCACAAAAGGAGACAAATAATGTGTCTCATATGTCTCCAAAAAGTGGTCAAAGTGTGCTAAAAACAAAGGAGACCAAAGGTACATAGGTACACTTGCTTCATGCCTTTTACTTTATGCTTTATGCCTTTGCTTTACTCTCTCCTCCACATCATTTATGCTCCCCAATCACCATGCACCGCCTAGCATTGCTTTCTTACTGCTAATTAACCTACAAAGCAAATAAACATAGATTAGCATGTTGGTTTAAGTCAAGTTAACTATAGTCAAAATGTCAAACCTAGTCAAAGGTCAACAAGTCAACTAAAGTTGATTCAACTAAATCAACTTTGGGAATAAAAAATAACAAACACAATTGAAAGGGATGAAGGATTAGTGAACTTCCTTTCTAAACATGCTTAGTCTTCTTAAGCATGTGCCTCCATCCTTGGTTGAGGTCAATCCTTCATCACCTAGGAACCCAGTGAAGACTCTTTCACATGTGTGAAGTAGTGGAAAGGGGTCCTCTTCGCCTGTGTGAAGCAGTGGTAGAGGATTGGTTCGAGTGTTGTACCCTCTCGCTTGTGTGAAGCAGTGGGGAGGGGATAGATGTTTCACCTTATTTCGGCTTGTTGCGAGTATAGTGCCCAATGTGCGATGCATCGACGTTTTTACTCATAATTCCTTGAGGAATAAGGGAGACAATCTGGCTGCGTTAAGTGGGACACATCGAACCATCTGTTCTAGAAAACTAGATGTTGTTGTGGGGTTAGAGGTCGCGGAAAACCAAAGCTTGAATCTATGTTTGAAGATTTATATGAGTGTGATGCTATGTCTGGTTTAGTATGATTGATTGCATTTTGATTAAATGTTACTTGAATGGTTAGCTCACCCCTATTTGTTTGTGTGTTTGTTGCATGTGCGATGATCGTATAACGTGTGTGTTATACGGGAGCAGACGGTAATGCAAATATTTCTGACTCGAAGTAGATTGCGGAAAGGATGGAGTGGACTTGGGAAGTTTTTATATATTTGGGTTGATTTAAATTGAACAGTGAAGACTATGAAATTTTATTTTTGGGAAATTTTTTTCTTTTTATTTATTATTACTATTTCAAATTAAAGTGTGGATTACCTATTTACATTTAAAGTTTAAGTTTTTATTAAATGTCTTTTTAGGATACAATTCATTTATTTTTATTAAATGAGCCATAACACTTTCTCGTGACCTCTTAAATTTGGGGTGTTACATTTTTTGTATCAGAGTCAGGTTTTCGAAAAAACTTTGGGTTTATGGGGAGTGAGCTCGTCTAGTTGATGTTGTGTGACTCTGAATTGTATTGTGTTTTATGACATTTAACTAGTAATTATTCAAATATATACCTATTAGAGCAATGGCACGTAGATCTCAGAACTCGACCAACTCTGTGGACGAAATGGCTCAAGCTATTCAGCGATTGGTCGACGCAATGTAGTGCACGCACCAGTGCAACATAACGGTATGAATGAATTCATGCGTCACAAACCTCCAAAGTTCAATGGTAAAGCAACTCCAGATGAGGCAGATGCATGGATTCGAGAGATTGAGAAGATCTTTCGGGTGCTCAACTGCAGTGACGCACAAAAGCTGGAGTATGCTACTTTTTTGCTTAATAGTGAGGCTTAGTACTGGTGGGGAGGCATGCAACGAATGATGGAAGCTCATAATGAGGTAATCGATTGGACAAGTTTCCTCGGACGAATTTTATGGGGTAGTACTTTCCAAATAGCGCCAGACATGAGAGAGAAGCAGAATTTTTGACACTACTTCAGAGAGACAAATCAGTGCAAACCTATGTTGATCGTTTTGAATGTCTAGCTCGATTCTACTCTCAGAATATGAGTGAAGAGTGGCGGTGCAGAAGTTGGATGTGATTTTAGGGATTGATTGGTTGACGACCAATGATGTCATCATAGATTGTGGAAAGCAGAAGGTGGTTGTTCCAAACCTAAAAGAGGGGCAGATTGTAAAATCACGGGAGGTCATACAAGATATCAGAGGAGGAGCGGAATGCTACGTAGTATGGGTGGAAGAAGAAAAACAAAAGAATACAGAGGAGAAAATCATTGGCATACCAGTAGTGGAGGAATTTGTGGATGTTTTTCCAGAAGAAGTCTCAGGGTTACCACCAAATCGGGAAGTCAAATTTGCAATTGATTTAGTGCCAGGAGCAGGTCCGGTGTCAGTGGCTCCATATCGAATGGTCCATACTGAGCTCGTAGAATTGAAAAAGCAAATAGAAGATCTCTTGGAAAAGAAATTTATCCGTCCAAGTGTATCACCGTGGGGAGCTCCAGTTTTGCTTGTGAAGAAGAAGGATGAGAGTTCACGGTTGTATGTTGACTAGCGACAGCTGAACAAAGTCACGATTAAGAACAAGTACCCTTTACCTAGGATCGAGGATTTGTTGGATCAATTGAGGGGTGCCAGTGTGTTTTCAAAGATTGATCTAAGGTCGGGATATCATTAGATGTTGGTTAAGCCGAATGATGTTCAAAAGACAACTTTTCGATCACGTTATGGATACTATGAGTTTGTGGTGATGTCGTTCGGAGTGACGAATGCTCCTACAATTTTTATGGATTATATGAATCGCATTTTCTGGTCTTGCCTGGACAAGTTTGTGGTCGTATTCATTACGACATTCTCATCTATTCCAAGAATCGGGAAGAGCATGCTAAATATTTGAGAACCGTGTTGGAGATCTTGAGAGAACGACAACTATATGGAAAATTCTCCAAGTGTGAGTTTTGGTTAGAAAAAGTGTAGTTTTTGGGGCATGTGATTTCTGCTAAAGGGATCTCAGTAGACCCAGCAAAAGTGGAGGCAGTGTTAAAGTGGGAGCGACCGAAGTCTGTAACGAAGGTACGGAGCTTTGTTGGTTTGGCTAGTTACTATAGGAGGTTTGTGGAGGGGTTCTCCAAGATTGTGGGACCTTTGACTCATTTGACACGCAAGGATCAGCCTTTTATCTGGTCTGAGAAGTGTGAGGCTAGTTTTGAAGAGATGGAGCGAAGATTGACAACTGCTCCAGTTTTAATTGTCCCGGATACTGGTAAAGCTTTCGAAGTTTTTTGTGATGCATCTTATCAAAGACTCGGATGCGTGTTAATGCAAGACAAGAGACCGGTGGCATATGCATCTCGTCAGTTGAAGGCGCACGAGAAAAATTATCCAACACATGACATTAAGTTAGTTGCAGTGGTATTTGCCTTGAAAGCTTGGAGACATTATCTCTATGGAGTGCGAGTCCAAGTTTACAGTGACCATAAAAGTTTAAAGTATATATTCGATCAGAAGGAGTTGAACATGCGACAAAGAAGGTGGATGGAGTATCTTAAGGACTATGATTTTGAATTACTATATCATCCAAGTAAGGCTAATGTAGTTGTTGACGCTTTGAGTAGAAAATGAGTTTAGATGTCTGCATTGATGATGAAGGAGCTAGAGCTAATAGAGAAGTTTCGAGATGTGAATTTAGGATTACAGTTGAATAAAGACCATATCTGGTGCAGTCACTTAACAATTACCACTGATTTCTTGGAGCAGATTAAGGAAGAGCAATTAGCTGATCAGGGGTTGCAAAGTACGTTTGGATTACTGGGTACTGATCAAGCCAAAGATTTCGTCCTAGGTGTGGATGGTATCTTACGCTTCAATAATAGGGTGTGTGTTCCAGCAAAGTCAAATTTGAGAAGGATGATTCTAGAAGAAGGACACAAGAGTCGTTTTAGCATACATCCTAGTATGACTAAGATGTATAAAGATTTAAAGGAATCATTTTGGTGGAGTGGAATGAAACGAGATGTGGCAGAGTTCGTGTCAGCTTGCTTAATATGTCAAAAATCTAAGGTGGAACATCAGAGACCAGGAGGAACGTTGCAGCAATTGGATATTCCTCGGTGGAAATGGGACAGTATAGCAATGGACTTCGTAACTCATTTACCAAGGTCGTCGAGAGGTCATGACTCTAAATGGGTGATCATCGATAGGTTAACAAAGAGTGTACACTTTCTGCCAATTCATCAGAAGATGTCGTTAGATAAGTTGGCGGAGTTGTACATCTATCAGATAGTGAGATTGCACGGAGTACCATTAAGTATTGTTTCAGATCGAGATCCAAGGTTCACTTCGAGGTTTTAGCACACTTTGCAGACAGCTTTGGGTACACAATTAAGGATGAGTTCAGCATATCATCCTCAGACCGATGGGCAGTCAGAAAGGACTATCTAGTCTTTGGAGGATCTGTTAAGAGCGTGTGTTAGACCATCTCGGAAGTTGGAGTGAGGTTTTACCATTGGTGGAATTCACAAACAATAACAACTATCATTCTAGTATCGGGATGGCACCCTATGAAGCTCTGTATGGAAGGCGATGTCGAACACCGTTATGTTGGTATCAAGATGGTGAAACGGTGGCGGTAGGTCCGGAGTTGTTACAGCAAACCACAAAAAAGGTGAAGTTAATTCAGGAACGGATGAAAGCAACTTAGAGCATGCAGAAATCATATGCTGACAAGAGGAGGAGACCATTGGAATTTGATGTAGGGGATCATGTGTTTTTACGAGTGATATTGACAACAGGAGTTGGAAGAGCTATTCGATCGAAGAAATTGTCGCCAAAGTTTCTTGGACCGTATCAAATTCTCAGAAAGATTGGACCAGTAGCCTATGAGATAGCTTTACCCCCTCAATTGGCAAATTTGCATAATGTGTTTCATGTATCTCAATTGAGGAAGTTCATTCAGGATCCAGAACAGGTGTTGGAAGTGGATGACATTCAAGTTAGAGAGGATTTAACTTTGGATGTTGGACCAATACGGGTGTTAGACGTGCAAACAAAGAAGCTTAGAGTGAAGGAGATGCGCACGATGAAGATACTTTGGAATGAAAAGACATAGGAAATGACTTGGGAGCTGGAGGAAGATATGAAGAAGGAATATCCATATCTGTTTCCGGAATAGAGCAATTTTCGAGGACGAAAATTTCTGAGTTAGGGAAAATGTAAGACCCAAGAACAACTTGGAACAATTTAGGTAAAATTAAATAGTGATTTATATTTTGGTATAGATCTATAAATAAATTTAGTCATGAAAAAGACTAAATTTAATTAAATGAGTAATTAGAGTTGCTATTTATCGTATAACGTGTGTGTTATATGGGAGCAGACGGTAATGCAGATATTTCTGACTCGGAGTAGATTGCGGAAAGGATCGAGTGGACTTGGGAAATTTTTATATATTTGGGTTGATTTAAATTGAACAGTGAAGACTATGAAATTGTATTTTTGATTCCTAGTATTTAATTGGGACTTTATTTTTTTTATTTTTATTTATTATTACTATTTCAAATTAAAGTGTGGATTACGTATTTACATTTAAAGTTTAATTTTTTATTAAATGTCTTTTTAGGATACAATTCATTTATTTTTATTAAATGAGCCATAACACTTTCTCTTGACATCTTAAATTTGGGGTGTTACAAGCCCCTCTCCGAAACTATGCTTCACCAACAACACTTACAACATCATCTGTTCTCGTGTAACGCATTACACGATCATCGCCAAACACAAGCAGATAGGGTGAGCTCAACAGAATAAAAGTGCACTACACAATATAATAAATAACCATACAATATTCCAACAGTTCTAATACTCTCAACTCTCATCACATAGTATATTATTCTCTCATAACCAACCAGTTTCCTTTCCTAGACCCCAACACCTCCTAGGAAGGACAAGCAACAACCCTTACTTGTTCACCAAAACTTGGTAAGAGCATTACTTTCTTAGGACTTACAAGTAACCATCCTTATCTGCTCATCAAAACCCGGCAAGAGCACAACCCTTACCTGTTCACCAAAACCTAGTAAGAGCATTGCTTTTCCTAAGACTCACAAGCCATAATCCTTAATCCTCGACTTCCAAATCTTCCTCTGGATGCCTCTTGATTCTACACCCTTTGATGATTACATTGATCGATCTTTGATGCCACAGGTGTCTACTCACCCCTCTAACTACAGGCCACTACCTAATAGTCCACACGCGAGAATAAATTTGCCACAACCATGATCTGCGACACCAAGTGGAGTTTCCCAATACGAATTGTAGTTCGTATTTATCCCAAGACTACCAAACTCGTTGGATAACACTAAGGAGGGCAATCTTCCAAAACCCATCCGTACGAACCACGATCTCGCACACTCCACTAGACTTCCAAAACCATTAGGATACAATCTCGAGTGGCGACATGTTACCCCAATACAAGTTGCACTCGTAACTGGGCCCCCAGTAAAGCGTCGCATCAAGACCTCACATCCAAAGCTGTGTAGAATCCCTTGCGTAATCCATCATTGTATCCAAAATCGTCTAGCACAACACCCACTTTTGTAAGACCTCGGAAATTCATACAAATAATAATTAATAAAGTACAAGTAATTGTGGGTTGAGAATACCCTGAGGGAGTTCCTTGATAAACCCTAGACGATGGGGGACTTTTCTCTACGTTTTATTTTCATGCATTTTGTAATAAATTTTAGGTTTAATCATGTCTTTGGTACCCATTTTCGTAGAAAAATCTCAATTTGGTCCCTCTTTTTTTTCGTCTCAATTTGGTCCCTTCTATTAGTGGTACAGTAACACCATTAAAAGGGTCCACGTGTCAGTTCCTGAATTTTTTGACTTTTTTTGAATGTTTTTTTTATTTGTTTGAATTTTTTTAAAAAAATAAAAAATTTGCCACGTGTCAAGTTATCATCGTGCCATGTGGCAATGACAGAGTGATGTGGTAGTGAAAATGACACGTGTCACTTATATGTCAGGTTTCATTTCCAATTTCTCAATTTGGTCCCTTTATTTTAATTTTTGTCTCATTTTAGTCCTAATTTTTTTAAAAATTAAGCAATTTTATCCCTCTCCAAATTGAAATCAAATTTAATTTCTATATAAATGTACACAAATATTTCTATCAAAATTGATATTTCAAGTAAATATTTTTAACAAAATTAAGTTTATTTAATTAATATTTTTCATTGAACTTGATTTAAAATTGTTTTAAAGTTGTTAATAGAAAATAATGTTAATAGAAAAAAAAACCATAAATTATATTGATATTTTATTACATCGTACTTTAATATTGTTTTTTTATTTGAATTTATATTTCAACTAATTTTATATTTTTAAAATGTGTAAAGTTTAATAATTTGTACACAAATGTTTGAATTGGTGTAAAAATAACAATTATAAAAATTTTAAGGTTAAAATACTCTGTTGGTCCTCGTTTTGGTTCAGAAATCTCAAATTGGTCCTCGTATTTTTATTGATCTCAATTTCGTCCTCATTTTTGTAAATGTGTATTAAATCAACCCCATCGTTAACAGTGTTAAAATTATTAACGTTAACTTCATTTTGAATATGTGACGTGGCTTTGTGTATTATTGATAGTATTCGAAATTGTGTGCGTGGACTGAGAATTAAAAACGGATTGTGATTGAAACCCTAAATTAACTAATTAGGGATTGCAATTGGTGAAGGGAAATAGAAACCTGTAAGCGAATGTGAATGTCGTGAGCATGATTGCCTTCTCATCGCAATAGCAAACAGGTGTTAAATCGAACCTCCTCACCACACCCCCCATGAGAAGAAACGCTAGAATTTTTCATTCCCCAACCATTGCAAGTGTAGGACGAGCAAGAATGAGAGGGAGAAATTCAAAACGGAGGAGACAACTTTAGCACCCTCTTTCAAACCCTTACCTTCAAATGTTAAGGGACCATAATCTCTTCATAAAAGGGAAAGCAATAATGGGTGTTTCTAGTGTCAAACCACAAGTCAATGACAAGTAAGAATACCCATTATAGCCACATCATCACGTATAAACACCGTTTGCCAACTGATAACAGAAAGGGTTGATTTAATACACATTTACATAAATGAGGACGAAATTAAGATCAATAAAAATACGAGGACCAATTTGAGATTTCTAGACCAAAACAAGGACCAACGGAGTATTTTAACCAAATTTTAAAAATAATTTTAACTATTTCATGTAACAATAAAAAATGATATAAATTTAAATTTTGACAACAATTTTAAGTAAAGTTGAATGTTAAACACAAATTTAAATAAACTTAGTTATGTTAAAAATATATAATAAAAATATCAATTTGAATAAAAATATCAAATTTAATAAAAATATTTGTATAACATTTATATAAAAAATAATTTTTGTTTCAATTTGGAGAGGGACGAAATTGCACTATTTGTATGAGAAAATGACATATGGCATAATACTAACACGTCGCGTTATCACTGTCACATCACTCTGTCACTGCCACGTGACACGACGACAACTTGACACGTGGCAATTCTTTTTTTAAATTCAAAAAAAATAAAAATAAAAAAAATTCAAAAAATAAAAATAAAAAAATCTAGGAACTGACATGTGACACCCTATTTAACGCTATTACTATACCACTAACGGAAAAGACTAAATTGAGATCCAATTTCCTAAAACAGGAACCAAATTGAGACGAAAAAAAATAGAGGGACCAAAGGCAAATTTAAACCTAAATTTTATTATGTTTTTCTCTACTATGAACGTGTAATAAAGATGGAGCAGAGTGATTGAACTACAACGAGATAAGTTTTAAATTTTCCCGCGCTTGGAAACTTTATATAATATATTAATTCCAAAAGAAATTTTATGATATATGCTTTATCTAGTAATATCCATCTAGGGTGTTACAACTTCGCTAGGTTAACTCACGTTCTAGACTGCCTGGCAGACTACTTGGCGCTGCCGGGCGCCAACCTAATGGATTTTGGTCCAGGCCCAGTTCTATAACACACCGCCTGGCGAGACCACTTTCGTCGCCAAGCACCAACTCTCGAGTTTTACTCCATAGTTCACTTTGTGGTCTATCTCCTGGCGGTTTACATAGTTTCGCCAAACGCCACACTAGTAATTGGTAATTCACTAGTATTTGACACTTTAGAATAGGTTCCAATGAACCTATTTACACAAGACACTCAGTTCATGCAAAGCATGCATCCATGACAAGTAAATTCACTTTCATATCATTAAGTTGAACTCAACTAAACAATATCACATGGTCATACATCAAACCCAACCATATTCTTACTTTTATACATCTCGGAGAATCACAATAAATCCACACAAAACCATTAAAATAAAGTGTTACACCCAGCACACAATCTTGGACAACCAAACAATATACAAACTAGGAAGAACACAACCATTGCCCCAAAATATCACACATGCAATAAAATAGTAATAATGATAATAATAAAAAAACAACAACAATAACACTAATGATAATAATAATAATAATTATTATTATTATAAAACGACACAATAAAAATAAAAATAATAATAAAATGAAATGAAACAACAATAATAAAGCAATAATACTAATAAGATAAAATAAAAAACAATAATAAAAAATAATAATGATAATAAAATCATAAATAAAATAAAACAATGATAATAATAACAATAATAATAAAATAATAGTAAAATAAAATAATAATAATAATAATAATAAAGATAATTATAAAATAAAATGAAATGAAATGAAAATAATAATAATAATAATTAAATAATAATAAGAATATAAATAATTATAATTATAATAATAATAATATTGTTAATATAATAAAATGAAATTTTAAAAATAAAAAAAAATAATAAAATAAAATAAAACAATAATAATAAATTAGTAATATTAATAAAATATAACAACAATAATAGAATAATAATAATGATAAAATAAAGCAATAACAATAAAACAATAATAATGATAATAAAATGATCAGTAAAACAAAATAATGATAATAATAACAATAATAATAAAATAATAGTAAAATAAAATAATAATAATAATGATAATAATAACAATAATAATAAAATAATAGTAAAATAAAATAATAATAAAAGTAATAAAATAATAATAATAAAAGTAATAATAATAATAATAATACAAATAATAATTAAAATAATAAAAATAATAGTGATTGTAATAATAATAATAAAATAAAATAAAAATAATAAGAATAATTATGATAATAATACTAATAATAATAAAAATAAATATAATAATAATAATAGTAAACTAATAATAATAAAAATAAAAATAAAAATAATAATAATAATATTAAAATAAAATAAAAATAATAAGAATAGGAATAATAAGAATAATAATAGTAATGGTAATAATAATAATAATAGTAAAATAAAATAAAAATAAAAATAATAATCTATAACAATATATAAAGAGGATTCCCTCTTTTGTGTCCACATTTTAAAATTTCAATTTTACGCTTTAAAATATAATTATTTATTAAATTTTTAAAAATTGACTGTTACTTTTACAAATTTTTTAATAAAATCGTCTATCTCTATTTGTCTCAATTTAGTACACAAATTTGGAATTGTGCATCAATGTAGTACACTCCTTTAAGTTTTCGCAAACGCGGTTAACGACATGCCACGTGTCAGCCTCTGGTTTTTTTAATTTTTTAAATATTTTTTTTAATTTTTTAATTTTTTTTTAAAATTGCCACGTGTCAAATCCTTGATGTAACACGTGACATTGTTAGTGACACGTGGCAAAGTACCGGGACGTGGCAAGGCACCTGCCAAGTGTCATTGTCTTGATTTCAACTTAATCTCCATATATGTCTATTTGTTTCAATTTAATATCCATATATGTTTATTTGTTTCAAGTTAGTACCTGCTCTATTTGTTTTAATTTTGTCCGAATATTTTTTTACAAAATAGAGAAATATTGTGTCTCCCTTAAGACCAAATTTATTATTTATATAAATGTTATATTTATATTTGTTATTAACACGAAAAATATAGCATATTAGTTAAAGCAAGGAACATATGGCATTCAAGGCATTCAAACATTTATGGCAAACATAAAATACAATCAAAAATCAAAGTCGAGCTTCAAACAAAAACATAGAAAAAAAAGCAAACTCAGTTTCACACCTGCAGTCCTCTATACAACAAATACAGCGTGGCAACGCATACAAAAAGAAAAATAACATAAGTTGTTGGCTTCCCCTACCTCGTGTAGTATCCTTCACCCTATGTTCTTCTCTAGGCTACAACTTCCATGGTTCTTGCCTTGTCACTTACTTTCCTCCCTTTCTACCGTTAAACTTTCGTTTTCTCCTCCCGTCCACCTCCTTTTTCACATTTTAGAAACCCTAAAGTGTTTTTATCTCCTTTCCTAAAATCCTATCTTTTTTTTCTATAATTATTATCTCTAATCTTTTCTATTAACATTCTAAAATTAAATCTTTCAGTTAAGATTCTAAAAAAATAAAAATAAAAACATACCTCATATTAATCAATTAAGGATTCAAACTCGTGCCCCATGTCACACCACATATGTACATCAACCACTATACCAAATGCTTTCTCGATATATAATGTGCACGGATAAAATATAAATGCATATTGACCACCCGCCATAATTGAATAATAATTAAAATAAACAAAACACAATTCTATACAAACACATCATATCACATTCTATACTTAAATAAATAATTAAATATATAAAACAATAACTTAAATCTCCCGAATAATTATTCCATATTTTATAAATAAGTAAATAATTAAAATGAATAAACAACACTTAACTTAAATCAATCAATTAATTATTCCATCATGTATCAAAATTTAATAAAATACTGAATTTAAATAAATCCACAATCTCAAATAAGCCATTAAGTTTTTCTATGTGTTTCCCTTTATTCTAATTTTTCTCAGGTCTTACACATTCATACAAGCCAAATTTAGTTTTAAAAGCTGTTTCCCATTCATCTCCATCTCTCATCCTAATTTGATGATAACCACTTTTTAAATCTATTTTAGAAAAGTAACAAGCACCATACTTTTCATCAAGCAAGTCATTAAGTCTAGGGATACGATGACGATACCTTATAGTGATATTGTTGATGGCTCTATAATCACTACACATCCTCCACGATCCATCTTTCTTAGGTACCAGAATTACTGGCATAGCACAGGGACTCAAACTTTACCGAATATCCATTCTTTTTCCAAAAGTTTCACCACTTGTTTCTGTATCTCTTTGGTTTCTTCTAGATTACTCCTATAGGCTGGCCTATTAGGAAAGGATGCACCTAGAATGAGATCTATATTATGCTCAATACCTTTTTGAGGAGGTAAACCATGAGGGATGTCTTGAGGAAAGACATCATCATACTCCTTGAGAAGTTGCTCCATACCTAAAGACAAACAAATATTGTTAGGCATAACCAAATATAAGGGTTGGTTTGAAATCAACACTCTGTTGAGCGCTTTTTCTCTCAAGAAAAGACTTTGATCACTCTTTACTTTTTTACTTTCCTTTTTCTTGTCTTTTTCTGGAATTTTCTCTCTTCCTTCTTTTCTCTCTTGCTCTCTTTTCACTCGCATCTTAAGTTGATCCTCACAAACCTCTCTAGGAGATAAAGGTGTTAGGGACACCTTTTGTCCCTTAAACAGGAAAGAATACTTATTGGCTAGACCATCATGGGTTACCTTTCTATCATATTGCCAAGGTCTCCCCAACAGTAAGTGACTCGCCTCCATAGGTACCACATCACATACTACCTCATCAACATATTTACCTATAGAGAAAGCAATATTTACCTACTTATCTACTAGAAATTCTCCATCCTCGATCAACCATTGCAAAGCATAAGGACTAGGGTGTATAGATGTCACCAAACCAAGCTTCTCCACAAGTCATTTACATGCTACATTTGTACAACTGCCTCCGTCAATGATGAGTGAACACACCTTTCCCATAACCATACATTGAGAATGAAAAATATTTGTTCTTTGGGTCTCATCTTCCTCCTTATTCATACTACCCAACAACTGCCTAACCATTAAGAGATCTCCCTCCAAAGGTGGGACTTCACACTCCCTTTCCTCCTCATCACTACTAGATTATTCACCCGTGGAATGCTCACTAATGTACTCACCATTCGTCAACAACATCATAGTTCTTCGGTTGGGACATTTAGCTGCGATATGTCCTCTACCCAAATATTTAAAACATTTTTTTGAACTAGAACATGAAGAATCATCATTGCTAGCTTGAGAAGTTACTTTACCATTTGAAGACTCCTTCTCCTTAGATTTAGGAATGGTACAAGTAGCTCCCTCTTTCTTATATGTCTCCTTATCTCTCCATGAGGTGGATGATTTCCTATGGGCGCTTCATCTTTTGAGTTATTGTTCCACTTTGGTGGCTTGGTGAATAAGATCCTCCAAGGTCTCATAATGGTGCATTTCTACCACGTCTTGAATCTCCCTATTTAATCCATTCAAGAATCTAGCCATTGTAGCCATATGTGTTTCTTCCACTTTAACTTTCATCAAGGTGACCTCCATCTCTTGAACATACTCTTCAACACTCTTATTTCCTTGTGTAAGTCTTTGTAATTTGTTGAAGATCTCCTTTTTATAATAAGGATGCACAAATCTTTTCTTCATAGCTACCTTTAATTGCTCCCATGTAGAGATTGGCAATCGCCTTCTTCTAGCTATGTCCATGGTGGTTTGATTCCACCAATTCATAGCATAGCCTTCAAATTCCAAGAAAGCCATAAACACCTTATCATCCCTTTTATTGTGATAAGTGTACCTTTTTTCTTTTGATTTTGTGGCTAAAGGTTTTTATCCCTTGAGTTTTTTCTGACCAACTTACTGGGAAGCTTCGCTTGGGAGACAGATGCAAAAGGAGGTGATCTTGTTGCTGATTGAGTATTAACTTCACTCTTAGCTCTCAAAATGCTCAATTGGGCTTTCCAATGATTCCTATCAACCAAGGCTGCAAGTGCGTGTTCCCATAGAGCGGTAACTAGGTCCAATACCAAAAAAGGGAAGCTTATTGAAGGGAGGAGTGGAAGCTGCTATGTTAATGCCCTGCCCAAGAGACGACTAATATCTACATCCATCCTCATAGTAAGAAAAAGCAAGTGAAAGCTCTCTTCTAGGTGCTTATTCCCACAACAGACTCAATAGCTGCAGTTACAGATCATCTTCATAATCGTAAGAGCTGAAGATTTCATCCAACTTCATTTCCCATGCCAGGTAGGCTTCCGGGTCATTAGCTCCATTAAATTTAGGAATTATAATCTTCTGCCACATCTTATCTCTCTGAGGTGTGTGGTTACCAAACTCCTCTCGTCTTTGGCCTCGCCTTGGTCTAAAATCATTATCCTATTCATCATTATCCCTCATAAGCATGTGGTTTCCAAATGCCTCTCGTCTTTGGCCTCTCCGTGGCCTAAAAACATGTTCTTCTTCATCATTATGAGAATAATGGCCTGAATCATCATGTCTCCTTCTTCTCTCCACCCCCTCTAATCTCATGTTCACATCTTCATTAGACTTTTGGAGCCTTTCAAATTGTTGTTGATGGTGTTGTTGCATTTGATTCATTTGTAATGTTATCTTATCAAGTGCAACCATAAGTGTCGCAGTTTTAGGTGATAAAGGATCACTATTCTGGGAAGAAGTCATGTCCTGCAAGAAAATATTAGTAATTATAATTTTTTTTTTGGACATCACCACTCTTCTAAGTGTTTCACTTAGTTTTCCACTTGTGTATCACACTTATAGGCTTTTTCTTAAATATACTCCCTTGCTTTTTACCACTCAAATTTCCTTTAGGGCTTGGCAAAGAACTCTAGTAGCTTAAGCAAAGAGTAAATAAACAAAGTGAAAAGGGTTGCGAGATCCACATCTTGACTCAAGAGGTTAAAGAAAATACAAAACTCTAGACAAAACTTCAACGAATTTTAAAAATACAAAACAAGAAAATTAAAATAAGAAAATAATAGGACTACCAAAAGGAATTAAAGGAGACAGCACGGAGACTCTAAGACAAAGACTGATGCAAAGTAAATATCAGTAAACCACAAATAAAATTGCAACAAAAAGTTGTGTTGAATTCCACATCTTCTTTTTTTGGATCCTTTTTTTTTCACTACATATTTGTTTCCTTTTGATTGTGATCCACATTTTTTTTTCTTGTAGTTCAACATAAAAACAAATTGAATAATTTATCCTTCAAACCCTCAGACTCTTGTAAATCAATGTAAGTGCACTTGAAAATCCCAAACACAAAAATAAATAATTTTCAGGAATCAAATGTAGAAATACACAATTTAAATGGAGAATAGAAAAAAAAATACGACAAATTCACAATTCAACCAACAAACAAAATTCAAAGCAAAGCACATAACACACAACATTCAAAAATTTTAGTTTTTTTATATGGCAGACAAAAAATAAGATAGAAGTGGAAATTCAAACCATAACCTTGCTTTAGATACTAGATGATACGATCATATCTAGGAAAGAGTTCGATCATTTTTGAATTTGAATCCTCAAGAGGCACGACACGAATAAATCAGAGAAGAACACAGAATAAGACAAATATGGAGGACACCACAATCTAGCAAATTGATAAATCAAGTGAAGATTCGCCACAAAGATTTTAATCTTTGATAAGAACCAGAGGCCTAAGCCAAGAACAAAGAGAATCATCTCTTTAATGAAATCAAATTCAATATATGACTAAAAAGTGTCTACAATAGTTTTTGGTACCTCGCACATAAGTTTAAGAAAACCTAATAACCCTACAAGAAAGCCCAAGCCAAAACATAAACTAATTTATAAAAGAAAGCCCAAAGCCCAAAAATATAGAAACATAACTAATTTCTAAAAGAAAACCCAAAGTCCAAAACTATAAACTAATTTGCTAATAACTATCCTTCAAAAGTGCTCTAAGTCATGATCTTCATATCCTTTGAATTTCCACTTGCAGTTGCTTGTAACATCAAGACCCTTGAATAGATTTGATTTTTCAATCTCTTACTCTTTACCCTTGTCATAGGTCCTTTGAATTATAAAGATTCATCTTCAAGTTCTTCTTATATGGAATTTAGGGATAGTCCTCTATCAAAAGGGTCACGCCAAACAAGAAGACTAAAATAACTAATAATAGAAAAGAAGTATTTTGAAAGCCATATATTTTTTGTCTAAAGGGTAAAATGTTCCTAAAAAGAAAAAAAAAAACTTACAATGAACAATGGTCCAAATTTCTCATCTTATTAATGTAAAAAATTAATTTACACGTGGTTAACTTTATATTTTATGCTACTATAATTGTATGTAAAGCAGCATTTTCTGTTAGTTCTAGCTTTGAATATTAATTACATGGGATCCCCTTTGGTTAATGTTCCCATTTACTTTTGTTTCTCAACATGCACATACTTGAAGAAGAGACAACATCCTTCCAAACATAAATTATTACAGTTTTTATTAATTTCTCCGTATGAAAATACTCCAATTTTTTTATTTATAATTATAAATGGATTTATATTAACTTTATTTAACAAAATATTTGTTTTTGTGTAAACTACATCAATATTAAAATATATTATTGAATACCGTGAACCATGATGCCCACAGGGTTAATATATATATATATATATTAATTTTATTTTTGTGATGAGTGGAGGGTTATGGAAGGTGGTGGTCAATTAATAGCCCATCTTCAACTTGTCATCATCCAAAGTGTTGGTGCATGCATAAAAGTCAATATCTTTCATAATCAATTTTTCACTATCAATTTTTTTTAATGGTTATTCGAGTTGAATTTGTGTGAAGCTCAACTTAAGAAATTTCTTCTAGAATCATGGAAATGGAATGAAAAATTAAGAAAATAATTAAATTTCCATTGTTTTGTGTTTGTTTAAGGAATATTACATAAAAAAAAAATCTTAAACCTTTCATTGTTTTCAATCTTTTCATCCTTTTTTACGAGAAAAGTCTTACATGTTTTAAAATTGGATCAAACCAACAATAACACGATTAAGAAACCAAATAATTAATGTCAATTTCAAATAGTCAAGATCCATGTTCATTTTTATTGTTGGAGATTTAAAAGACAAAAACGAATGATACCAAGTGCTTACATTTTTTTAAAAATTAAATCAGTATCACATTTGTTAACTGATAAATTTAATTTCGTTTTACTTGTGTTCGAATTTAAGGTGATGATCTATTTAAAAAACATTGCACAATATTTATCTAGACAGGTTAAATATAACAATTAATTATAAAGCTAAGCTAAGAAAAGTCGTTAGGGCAAACTCACTTTTTGGGCTGTGGAAATGTTTACCTTTTCAAAACAGTTTTTGAAAAATGTTTTAAGGGTAATTTATTCAACTTTAGGATAAGGTAGAAGAATTTATCGTGATATTAAATTGTGTTCTACAACCAAAAAGGACCAATTAAGCAAAAGTCTTTGGTTTAAGCATAATGATTGTGATAATCTTATTATTTTCAACTTGTACCATTTTAACTAGTCTTTATTTCACTATGTTTATCATTGCATTTTCTATCTAGTATCATGATTAATTTGTTACTCCAAATTAATTAAACTAAATAAATAAATGAAAAAAAAACTATACTATCTTAAAATTAAAAAAAAATAACAGAAAAAAAGAAACAAACTTTCAATATAAAAAAGCTAATCCTTTTAAAGTAGATGTTATATTTAAAGATGGGACATATAAAAACAATGTCATTTTATATGTAATAGAGAATGTTGTTGAAATCATATTTGAATCAGAAGAATGATGAATTTTACAACACCAATCATAAAAATTCATTTTTTTTTCACACTCACAGAATCAAGTAGTGGTATTTAATAAGTTTGTTCTAGAAGACAATTGAATGACTCATTATACGATAAATATATAAATCAGTAGCCTACCACTACTGTTTAAGTGGTCAAAAGTCAACAGCATATGACATGTCCATAAATATTTTGTCCTTAATATTCAGAATAATTAAAAATGGAAACCCACCTACCCCAGCAACTTCCTGGGTTCTTCAAACCAAAACCCACCACACTCAATTTATATCTTCATTCCCTTCTTCTCTTACCATTTTATTTCCTCATATCAGTGAAGAAAAGGAAAAAGAAAAAGAAAAACACAATATTCTTATGGAGGGTCTTCTGCCTCTGGTTTACAAAGCAATCAAGAGAAACAAAACTCGAAGTCAATACGAGTGTCTCTCATCAGGATCTGCTCTCAACTACAACATCAACATGGCTCAGATGTACCCTCAAACACAGGATCAAATCCTTCGGAATCAGACACCACCCAACCATCATCATCAAGATCATCACAAATATGCTCATCGCCGACATAACTCTGTTGGAGATTTCGGTAATGGTTTCCAATCCACCCAGATGAGAACAGGTGTTGTTTCCAGCCCTTCAAACAAACTCGTTAGGTTTAGGAGTCAGAGAATGTTTTCGTGTATTACTGGTGTCTGAGGTTGTTTTCTGCACAATGTTTTCATGCATTAATTCAGACCGTGTTGTGAACCTTAATTGTGCTGTGGGGTCAGGTTCTCTGAACTTTTCAAACAGTAAAAATAACATTAAATTCTAAAATGAAAGATGAGAAGGTGTTTATATTGGATGTTTGAAATTCAATTTCTAATCTACAAACTTACTTTTTCTAACTTTTATGATTGCGTATCAACAATAGAAGAACTATTTGTCTGTAGAAAAAGTTCATACAAATAAATATATATATATATATATATATATATATATATATATATATACTCTTTATAATAGAAAATATAAATTGAAGAGACAGTTGGATTTGCAGAGAGTTTAGTGATAAAAAAGCTTTAAGGAATGTTTTAGGTAAAAATATTAGGACAACGAAAATAGATGTTTAATATATATAATGTTTCTCCTTTTTTTTTTTATAAAATATATAATAATAAATTTAAATTAAAAATACATTATATAATGGATTTTGAATTAATGAATTCAACACCAAAATCCAATACTCATTAAAAGTTTGATAGGTTGGATTTGAACAAATCACTCAAAATACATATCTCCAAAAGCTTGAATTCTATTGCATGGATTTAAGTTCATAAATATCTATTTTTATTTTTATGTGTAAATTTAGTTTTTTTTTTCATGACGATAAAACAATCTGTTTTTATTTTTATGTGTAAATTTAGTTTTTTTTTCATCTTTAATTTCTATATTAAGAAAATCTACAATTTAGTTAATGTGTAAATACATGCAACATATATAATTGGATTAAATTACGATTTTTATGAAATAAGAGATTAAAATCATAAAAGGAAGATAGAAGAACTAATTCTATAAATTAAAGAGAAAATAAAATTGTGATTTTAACTTAAAATATATATATATATATATATATATATATATATATATATTGTTTAAATTACGAGTAATTTCATTAAATACAATTATCGTTTAAATAATTATTTATATAACTATTTTTAAAATAAAATATAAATTTTTAAAGTTTTTTAATTAATATCAATTAATATAATTATCTTTATTGATCTTGATGTATTATTTATTTCGAAATTTTCCGAAACTTATTTTCTCTTTTATAAATGAAAAGAACTTCAGTTCATTCCAAAAACAACAAAATGAAGGAGGAAGCTCACAACTAAATAAAACCCCCATCATATATGGAACACAAAAGGCTACTTACCTTATTTACGCTTGAAAAATTGTAAGTATTAAGATTATAAAGTGTTATTGAATCCCCACTTCCTTATTTTTACCTAAGATATCCCTAAGTTGAAAAATATAAGAATGAGTATAAAGATATAGATAATTATGAGTACAATTTCAATATTTTGATTTTCTAGTAACTATCGATTATGATTACAAATAAAAAATGAACAGCCCAAGCCCACCACGCACACATCCCGACCCAATAGGATCGTATACACAGTGACAGATTTTAATGGAGACAGGGAGGTGCCCCCGGCCCCCCCCCCCAATTTTTTTTTAATTTATATATAATACATATATATATTTAAAATTTATTAAATTGTAGGTAATATATTTTAAAAATTGATGAAAATTAAATTGTGTATTTTTCCATTTATTTTATAAAGTACAAAATTTAGTGTTAATAGATAATAAAACATAAAATTAAATATAATAAAGAATAGAAATATTTAGGTTTAATTTTTTTTTGTTCCTATTTTTCTCAAAAATTGATCCTACAATAATGTTAATTACACCAACAAATCAAACCATATATTAAGAATTTCAATTTTAATAAAAAAAAAGTCATTGATCTATTTTAAAAAATTTAACGAAATTTATCGTAAAAGATCAAATTATATCAATTTTTCAATAATTGGGACCAAATTAAAACTAAAAACTAGAGGATCAATTTAACATTTTTAAACCAAAACATGAATCAAAAGAGTAATTAAGCCAAATATTTTTTAAGATAATTTTTATTTTCTTTCTCATTATCTTTTTAGTTCTTCACAAATTGTAATAATTTCTCACTCTAATATTGTAATCATTTCTTACTCTCATATGTTTTCTTTCTGTTCTTGAAGAAAAAAAAAGTTAGAAACAAACTCATTATTTTTGCTCCCATTTCTCATTTATCACATCCCTTTCTTGTCTCGTCTCAATAACGAAAAACATTATTTTTTATCTCATGAGATTTTTTGTATATTCATTTTTTTTATGAATATAGAAGAAAAAGAAATAATGTATTATGTGTTTTTTCATAACCAGTTTTTAATTATGACTTGATTATAATATTTTTTTTAATAATTATATGTCTCAATTATAAAAAAAAAATACTATGATAAATTATTTTTTAATGTCATTTACAAAAGAAAAGTATATTGATAAGAAATAAAAGAATAAATTCATTTTTTAAAAGTGATAAAAAAGAAACTATTGATGAAAAGAAGATAAACTCTATTTCTTCACATATTTTGAAGCATTAGACTAATCATCAATTCAGTTAGAGAATTCATTTCTTAAAACATTATACTAATGATCGAATCTAATAATCTCAAAATTATATTACTTTAGCCCCTCCAACATTTTTTGTCAAGATCCGCCACTGAGTACATCCTAGACTATTGGTTGGTAGGCGAGGATCCATCTAATGCTGAGGTAGATAACATGCAGGCCCAAGAGTACAGACGCTCAACATCAAATGGAATATGGAAATGTTACCATTGCAATAAGGTCTGGAATAGTTACAATTTATGATATTCATTAGATTCGTCAGTGTTTATGAAAAGAGGAAAACTACCTCAAAGGTAATAAAGTCGAGAGTGACGCCAGGTAATATAAAATAAGATCTTATGTCCAAAGGTAAGGACGACTAATCTTGAATTCAGTTTAAGTGCATACAAAGAATATTGAAGTATTATTGACTTTAGTGTCGTAGTGCTTGTAGGTACCCCACTCTTAAGAGTGTCGATCAGGAGCGACTAGAGGAAGAAGAAGATTGAAGACTCTTGAGATCGCTTGGTTACATACAAGAACAAATTCATTTGCGTCTTTAAAGATAGTTTGAACACTTATTAAAATTAAATAACAATTTGAAAACTTTATTTTCATAATATAATAATATATAAATAAGTTAATTTAAAAAATAGAAAAAAATATTAAAATATATTAATATAATAAATTATCTAATTATTTTATTTTAATAACTTTCATAATTAACTGATTAGAATGTTAATCTATTCTATTAGGCTATGTCTAGTGTATGATATTTAAATCTATTGTCACGCTAGTTGATTAGGATATTAATCTAGTCAATTAGATTAAGTTTGGAATATGGACTTTAGCACTGTCAGTAATCTAATTGATTAGATAGATAACCTAATCAATTAAATGCACAAGAAAACTGATTTGCTTTAAAAATAGATCACTACATCAGTTTTGGGTTACGTTTTCGAAAGCAAAAGATTTGAGAAAAAGATTGTTGAAGTGTTCTTGGAGTATTTTGCAGTTGTGCTTCATTGTTCATCAAAAGTGATCATAAAGATATCATGAAGATGGTGTAATAGTGATACCAAGCTCTACATTGATTCAAGTGTTGTTATTCCATCACAAGTTCATCTTCTACGTATCACTATTATTGTTGTCTAATGCATTGTTTGGTTTCTTGGTTCTGAAACTTTGTTTTTCTATCATAGTGATTGTGATAGGTGTTAGTAACTGCATGTAGCATTACTGCTTTGCGTTTCTTGAAGTTATTGCTTTGCGTTTCTTGAAGGATTGTTTCGAGATTGTGTATATAGAGTGTAAAAATTACATAGGTGGATCTTGTATTGTCTTAACTCTTGATGTTTTAGTAGAATTTCTAGCGTAGAAAGCTAAAGATTGGATGTAGATTCAGTTGAATTGAACCAGTATAAAAATTGGTGTTTCTTGTGCTCTTCTTTCATCATCCTTTTACATTTTGCTAAGTATATGGGCTAGATAATGCATTCCTGGACACATTTTGTCAATTGGTTAAAGATCGTTTAAAGAAATTGTTTTTAAATTTTGAAAAACTAAGAAAAACTTGCAAAACCAATTCACCCCCCCTTCTTGGTTGTAAAGTATTGGTGCATCAATTCTAACAATAGTGATATTACTATTAGTAGTATTAATCTTAGCCTATCAACATGATATAACTTGTATGGTTACATTTAACACATTATTTCTAGATTTAATACAATTGAAATATAATAATCAAGCGGATCTTCATCAACCACATAAGATCTTCATGCACTTGGCTTTATCAAATCTTTGCTTCAAGCTTTCTTGTGCCAACAATCTCCCCTTGATTTGATGAAGCCAACATCCTCGAGTTGAATTGATCAACTAAGATCCATAGGGAAACCTGAAAAAGCTTTTGCGTACAAGATACCAATATACAAATACACATCCAAGCAAAAGCACACAAGGATACATACATATCACATATGCATATGCTCCCCCTATCACTAATAATGTGATTTAAATTCAGATTTATATATTACATGGTTCCAGCAGATTTAATTCCAGGTTTTCCAACTTTAACCCAATTTTACTCATTTTTCTCCCCCTTTGGATTCATCAAATTAAAGTAATGCACATATCATTTTGGAAAGAGTTAAATTTTCATTAATGCATCAAACATAGATACTGTCAAAGCAACTAATAATGGATACAAACACTATAGAAACGAAACAAAAATGAAAAGTACAATATGAAGCTGAGACTGATATAATCAGTCGATTGAAAGCGAACAACAATTGATTAAAATACTGGAATAGATAGACACAAACATAAATGTAGAAACAACATGCAATGCATGACCTATGAGCCATCCCCTTCACTCATCCATGGGGTTGTCTCTGTTGTAAACATTGTAGAGGAGGTCATGAACATTATGCAGCTAATCATCCAGATCTTGAAAACGAGTTGTGCAATATGTATGATATGCATTTTGTGACATGTTCAAGTCTTGAAGTTGGTTGAGAGCCATCCTTTCAAACTAGGAATATGTATGTGCAGTGTTCTCAGGAGGTTGATAGATCTCAATGGCCATGGGTTATGGATAATTTTGTCCTTGTTTTACTCCACTTATGCCAGCCTCATGATCGTTGGCTCAAACTTCAATGTTTGCAGCTTGTTCTCCTTCAATCAGCCATGTGTTACCTATCTTGGTGAATCACATCTTGTGCATATTGAGTGTAGAAACATGGTTTAACAGGCCAGTGAACTCCTCAAGCTCTCCTTCCACATCAACACCAAAATGCTTAATAAACTTGGAGATAAGAACCACATATGGAAGCTTGAAATTAGTTAACCTTTTGGCCTTCAACATATGGTCACGAATGATCTATGTCCAATCAATTACCATACCATTTTGGATGCAATAGATCACCGCTAAGTCACCTTCATTCAAGGTTGAATGATTGCTCCCCTTAGGCATGATAATTTTGGTCACCACCATGGCTAGCAACCTTTCCTCCACACAAAGCCTTCACACATAGAAATTTTGAGTTTGCTCACCTAGATTGCGCACACATTGGTTGAAATATTGAACTTTGTTGAATTCATCCATTGCAATTATTTAACCCTTGCGAATTTGCACACCCTTTTGCCTTAGGGCAGCCACATCCTTCCATGTTTGTCTTGTGATCTCCATATCAACACCTTTGACACTTGATTTTAGGATGCCATTGTTGAACTTGAGGTTGGTATAGAAGACCTTCACCAAATCCAGACAAAAGTCTTCAATTCCTGAGACTTGAAGTGTTTCTCTAGAGTGTAACATCCCTACTGGAAATTACTTAAATAAAATAAATAAAAAGATAATTGAAATTCAAACATCATAATTTATTATTCCAAAATGCGAGAAAATTTGAAATTTATTCATCGTGCTGAATATTAAACAAATTGGTTCATCAATGTATTACAAGTTCCAATAAACCACCAGTTTAAAACAAAACATAATTAAAATCCCTAGTCAAGAGTCCCAAGCTAGCCTCTCTTCATCGCTATGCATCAACAACATCACCTGGAATATCATTTGCTCCTTGTGATAAGTCACACGATCATCGCCAAATACAAACAAAAAGGGTGAGCTCATAATAATTTAACATATAAGTGAACAAACATCAAGATACACTCTACTATTTTCTTCGATTTAGTTCTTGGCCAAGACCTTAATACCCCAAGGCTTTTCAACCTTCAATTCATACAAATTGACCATGGACTCAGGATATATGATGCTCCCACGAACCTGCTCGCTCGTGGTCCTGCCTCTACGAACCTCCCCGCTTGTAGTCCAACTCTACGGACCTCCCCACCCGTAGTCTAACACACACGATCCACCAATTACGACCCTTCCTACTCGCAACATCTTTCAAGTGTGAGCACGGAACATACGAACCTCCCTGCTCGTATCCCCACACAAGAGTATCAGGATATGAACCTCCCCGCTCATATTATCACGTGTTCATCACCATCCATGAACCTACCCACTCATGGCACAACATATCCTGATCTAAGTCTTACATCACAACATGATAACAAAAGCAAGAAAAGTTCTTGGCTACGCGTTATCGCCTGGTGCTGCCTAAGCGCCGCCAGGCAAAAATCCTACGCAGACCGCATAGCGGGACACACTCGTCGCCAGGCGCCAGGCTATAAACAGACCCATTGTCATAGGGTCTATCGTCTGGCGATATGCATCTCACTACTAGACGTCGCGTGTTCCAGGGAAGTCCCTAGTGATTCTATCACCTGGCAGACACGTAGGCTGCCAGGCGCCACACCAGTAGCACAATTCTGTTGGTTTTGGCACCCAAAATGGATTGTTCTTCAATCCAGATTACTTCCAAAGGCAAATATTCACACTCACGTATCAGAACCTGAGTCTAATTACCACACCACACTTGTTTCAATTACTTATAACTCATATGCACAATTTCATATATTCAAGACATGTGATTCCCCAAACACTCTATCATTACACCATGACTTAGTCAAACTTATGAAAATAATACACTATCCATCATCTCATCATCAAACACATGCTTCTGACACAATACAGTAGCACCACACCTTTCCCCTCAAATATTCTTAAATTACATCTACACAAATCATAAATTGATACCTTAATCCACTATTGTGTAACCTTCCCGCATCCCACAGTACATGCTTAAAGCAAACTATATTTTCCAGAACCTGCACTCTCAATTAGAATAATACATTCCCTTTTACATTACCCTTCCCGCATCACTTCCAAATTACACATTTAAATAAGCATACCATCGTATACTTTTTCATTAACTCATTCTAAACCACCAAAGTTTCAGTGTCCTATTCTCGTCCACATGAATCGATATTAATACTCCATAAAACTCAACCCTCGCATCACGTTCAACCATAAAGCAAAATGGGAAAACTAGTGCTACCGCCTGGCGCCATATTACGCACCGCCAGGCGGCGTATCAGGTTCTGGGAAATTCCTAGTTTCCTCCTCTGTGCGAAAATTGCCCCAATCTTTTTGCTTGACAGTTTTACCATACGATTAGCTCGAATTCACAATCAATCCAGGAAGTACAATGCACCAAAAACACCACTATGATTAATGACAATTTAAACACAGGAATCAGGTTCCTACTTGTCCTCTTTCAAGTTCTCTCATGATCCCATGGTCACTCACTCCCCCTTGCTCGAAAGATTTATTATACAACCCAATTCCATTCCATTTATACATTAATCATCATACACAATATACAAGTAAATTCCAGAAGTCGCAAGGACTCCTGCACCAAACAATAGAAAAACAACCAAAACAGCGTCACACTGCTTGGCGATAGTTCATCGCCGTTAGGCGGTTCATAGCAGAAGCCAGAAACTGGGTCAAAATTGATGCGTCGCCTAGCGGCTCATTCCTTACCGCCAGGCGGTTTCTAGACACACAACCACTCAATTACAAAGTCAATGCACAACCAATTTAACCAATTCATGTTTCATGATAATTCCTACACCTTTAGGAATTTAATATCACACACCAAGATAAAAATATATTACTAAAACAATAAGCAATTAAATTAACACACAATTTGACATACACAGGACTCGAACCCAAATCCTCTCAACACAATCGAGTACTCTTAACCATTTTAGTTAGTACTTTTCCACGTCATAAAGACTAATAATTAATGTCATAAAGATTTCCATTACCCGTATTTATTAAATAATTATTTAATTAATTATTTAAATTCTTCGGGTCTTACATAGAGTCCCAAAGTTCTCTACCCTCAGCCATGACAGACGCAATACCTTAGGAAAGATCATTTGCTTCCTAGTGATCTCAATCAAGAATGTTTGAATCATATCTTCATGCCCTTCGAACCATGCTTCAAGCCTTCCATTATTCAAGGCAATGAGAGATGATGGAGTAGGTGGGGTGGAGTTTTCTTCATTTGAAGGGGTTGTTCTTTGTCTACGAGGCATGGTGAATCTAGGTCTGGCTCTTACTAGTAGATATGAATGTCAATGCATGTATTTATAGAATCAACATGTTGATTATTAAAATCAGTCAATTAATTTGCACAAATATTATGGATTCAATGTAGTAAAGGGAATCACAACTTATTAAATGTATTGGAATTTGTATCAAAGTATTCAGTAATGTGTTTCACAAGCGTTCTATGTAACATCTCGGTCGAATATTACGAATTTTAATAAAATAAAATGTATATAGATACTAAAAAACCCTCATTTATTATACTTCTCTTTCCCAAAACGCGGTAAAATTAAAAACATTCATTACCTCGCCAATTATTCAAATATCTGCCAAAATATAAAATCAAATACACATTTCAAGTTTGATAACATCAATTATTACAATTCCTTACAATCCATAAAGTAGTAAAACACTGTAGAAAAATTCAAAAGATAGCCCATGCTCTAGCTCTATGCCTCACCAAGTCCACCTACAACATCATTTGCTTCCGTGTACCGCATACATGATCATCGCCAATCACAAGCAGATAGGGTGAGCTAACAGTATAAATATATATATATATATATATACACACACACACACACACACACACACACATATTACAAATTATAAGCACACTCACATCAAAGGAACTCTATCCTTTGATTCCAAACCACATGGCCACCACCATGTTACCTGTGTTCTACGTCTTTAGATGAATACCTCAAGATACACTTGTTGCCACACCTACAAGCCACAACCTATAGAACACGTGCGGGAAACCTGTTACAGACTACACTCTGTAACGCCAGATGGAGTTCCCAATACGAACATAGTTTGTAATGTCCTAAGACTAGCAAACTCATGGGCTACATACCGAGGAGAGTAATCTTTTTGGACCCATTTGTATAAGTCACAACTCGCACACTCACCAATCTGAGCCACATCTCAAGGATTCCTCGTGTTCATCTGCCATCCCGAACCACGACTCAAGAGATGTCATTCCATGCCACAACTCTAGGAATGCCACTTGTTTAACCCCTATCCCGAGCCACAACTCAAAGATACGTTCCGAGCCACAACTGCCTCTACAGGTCTCGCTAAGCGGAATGACCGTCACCACCAGGTGCCACGCACTCTACTACTCCCCTAATTTGGAAGTTATCGCCTGGCGGGTCAAACACCAACGCTAGGCACTACACCAGTACTTGCACAATACTAGTTCTTAGGCACCTAGAACAGATTTACACTTCCTAATCAAGGCATCAAGACCCACCATAATATGGACTAATTTAATTACGTCAATTCTCACATGCTTATATTATTATCATCAAGGTTCCTATTTCCATTGAAGTTCAACAACCCAAGTATACTACTAATCAGGCTTGCTTAAGGTCAACCTTGCTCCTTCATAGTATGCCACAATCAACTCATACCACTACAAGAAAAACTAAAATTACCAACGAAATTTTACCGACGAATATATTTTTGTCGGTAAATTTGAATTACCGACGAATTTTACCAACAAATTCTCAAATTTTAATTATCGATGGAAAAATCTGTCAGAAACACAGATTTCATTTATCGACAGAAAAATCTGTCGGTAATTCAAATTTTTTTTACTGACAAATTTACCGACGAATTTATCCATCGGTAAAAAGAGCGGGAAATTTCTCGCTCAAATTTGTATTGTCAACAGATTATTCCGTTTGTAAAATTCATCGATAATTTAAATTTTTTTTACCAATGAAATTACCGACAGATTTATCCATCGGTAAAAGAAGCGAAAAATTTCTCGACAAAATTTGAATTGCCGATGGATTTTTCCGTCGATACTTACATAACTTCAAATTCGTCGGTACTTACATAACTTAAAATATGTCGATAAATCCGTCGATAATTTAATTTTTTTTATCGATGAATTTTCCCACAGATTTATTGGTCGATAAAAGGAGTAGGAGTTTTCCCGCCAAAAGCTCACCTTATAAGAAGATGAGAAGAAGAAGAAGAAAAGAAGAAGAGGAGAAGAAGAAAAAGAAGAAGAAGAAGAAGAAGAAGAAGAAGAAGAAGAAGGAGAAGGAGGAGGAGAAAGAGAAGAAGAAGGAGAAAAAGAAGGAGAAGAAGAAGGAGAAAGAGGAGAAGAAGAAGAGGAAGAAGGAGAAAATGAAGGATGATGAGTGCGTATTTTTGCCCTCATTCAGTGTTTAATTCTAAGTATTTAATTGAATTTATGTGCTTAAAGAGTGATTTAATTAACAATTCAGATAATTAGGCTATTTGAACTTGTGCAATAAAAATGTCTTAAAAAGTAATTTTTAGCTGCATAAATTAATTTTAGATATTTTAATGTTTGTTGATACAGCTGAAGTTAAGATTAAGCTTATTTAAAGGTGGAAAAATAAATTGATTGAAATTACAAACACCTTTTAATAAGGCTGAAATTAGCAAGTTCTGGAAAAATCACTTTTGCACCCCATACATTACTTAAACACTCTCCTATTTCCAAATGGGTCTCACAAAACTTACTTCTGCACCCCTGCCTTTGTCTATTTGCACCCCTTTTTCCACTCATAACATAGATGCATTCAGATACTTCCATGTGGCAATCCTCAACTCTTAAAATTGGCCAATCATCACATGCCACGTGGGCTTAATCTCCACTAAAGAATCTGAGCCAATAACATGTTGCCACGTCATCATCTTCATCTCTACACAAAAACCCTAATCTTTCTCCTCAACAACCATCCTTCACAGCCGCCGCTGGCAGCCATTGCTCCGCCACCGCCAATCTCGCCATCAAACCTCCGGCCACCACGGTTGCAAACACCATCGCGAGTCATCTTCTATCCGCAAGGAAACAATGGCAGCAACGGAGATGTTCGTGCACCCATTTGCACAGCTTCCATCTTCTCCGCAGCGCATCCTCCACGTTCCTGCATACGAGGCCACCACCGTCATCCATTCAAGCTGTTGCACCTGCGAATCCTTCACGTTGTCGCCACCACGAACTAGAAAAGATGCGCACCATAGATCTTGCAACTGCACCATCAACCTGCAGCAAATCGCGACATGCGCATGCACCTTGCGTAAACCTGCAACCACGCACCACCATCTCGCGCACCAGCAGCCACCGCAGCTCCAGCACGCACCAGATTCACGAATCCCATTGGTGCACCTGCAATTGCGAAGTAGCAGTTCGAACATGCATATGTTTCAGCCACCGTGACCAATGAAGCAGCCTGCAACAGCCTTCACGCACCAGCAATTCGAACCATCACCATGCGGAGTGCTGAAGCGACCCATGGCAGCGGAAGCTCGAGCACTGCACCGTGACAGCGAGCTATCTCTGCACCTCGCGCAACACCTGCAGCCACCAGTGTTCTACAATCACGGCCACCATAGCAGCAGCACCACCGCGTCGGAGCAGCCACCGTCAACCGCGCAGCCAAGGGAGGGAGAAGAGTGTGAGAGGAAACCCTAATTCTGATATGAGAGAAGGAGAAAGCTGCCACGTGTCAGTCTGCTATTACACAGTCAAACTGGTCAAAGCTGGTCAAACAGTCAATTCTGGTCAAATATTCAAATCTGGTCAAAGATTGGTCAAACAAGAGGGGTTTAACTGCAAATATTGATATTTTTGGATGTCTCTGCAAATTTGGACTATAGGATTAAAAATGGCTTATTGAGAAAATTAATGCAAATATTATTTGTTAATAATTTATTAGATATCTTTAAATAATTAATTTATTTAATTATATCATAAATTATTAACCAAACTATATTTGTCAAATAATTTAGATCTCTCCAAATATCTTTGAATATTTATCTTTATCTTTATTTTAAAAGATATTTGAGAGGTTTTAGCAACCGAAAAGCCCAGTCCAAATCCTATATAAAGAGACCAAGGGAGAAGTAGAGGAACAAGTTCGGGACTTCAGAGTTTTGGAACCCTTAGGGATGCCTAATTTCGTTTCCTTTCTCTCTCTTTTCTTCTCTTTATTCTTCTTTTTATTTTGTATTCCATGGATTGCTAAACTTCTTGGGTTGATTCCATTGTAATTTCTTAATTGGATTCTGAGGTTAGATCAATTAATTTCTTTGTTCTTTTTATTATTGTTGAGGTTTTCATTCATCTATGTCTTTTATCTTTAAATCATATAAGAAGTAATGATTTTAAATCTATATGCATGTTGGTCATATGAGTCCAAAGGTTTTTAAATTGAATTGTGACTTTACTTTAATTTTATTTAGAAACTTTCATGTGATTAAATTAGTTTTTACTAATAATTGAGACTTTACTTTGATTAAAGGTATTTACTCTAACGAAAATTAATTGAGACTTTACTTTGATTAATTAAGCTCTTTATTTGGTGAGGAGATAAAAGAATAGACATGATTAGGCATAGTAAAATTTGATTGAGACTGTACTTTGGTTGAATTTACTGTGGATAATCTAAAAGTTCTCACTTTTAATTGAGACTGTACTATGGTTAAAAGTGAGAACGCCAACAAATTAATTGAGACTTTACATTGATTAATTTGTAAATCTACAACAATAATTAATTGAGCAATAATCTTTAGATAACCGATGATGAATCTATTTTGAAAAAGCCATAGAATCAATCTATTTTCTTTACTATTGTTTATATCTTATTTTATCTTTTTATCTTTATCCCTCATATTTTTATAATTTTATTTGACTAACTCTTGTATAGTTTTATAAGAACTAATTTGTTAAAAATCAATTCCGTGTTCGTTGGGAGACGACTTTGGGTTACTTTACCCTTTCTATTTTGTTGACTACTTTCTTAACAATATTGAAGTTGTTATAGATAAGTAGTATAAATTTGATCGCGTCAACAACAGCGTTATCAAATTTGATACCAAAGGAGAAGAAGGAAAAGAAGGAAAAGAAGAAGAACAAAGAGGAAGAAGAACAAGATGGCGACGATGGCGGTGGCAGCGGCTGGTGGAGCTTGGTGGAGACATGAAGCTCCAAGTGTAGCGAAAATGATGGAGGAAGCATGGAAGAGTAGAAGGCAAGTTTGTAGGCTCTTGCTTGCAATGGATAGGTGAAAGGTTGAGTGATTTAGAGGTAGCTCTAGCTTAGGAAGGGGGCTAGAGGTAAAGAGAGTAAGCTCTCTAAAAAATGACTCTCAAGTGGCAATAGTGAGGAGTGTTCTCAACTCAAAGTATCTATTGCACAAAAATTCAAGAGTGAGTACAATGCTGAAAAATTAAGGCTTTTATACTCAAGCCATTACACATGAGGAATCTTGACCCTTGGATGAGAAGGAGAAAACATCTTGGCCTTTGATGCTAGCTTGGATTTGATGCTAGCTTGGAGAAGAAGGCTTGATCTTGGCCATTGGATGATGCCTTGGAAAAGGAGGAAGCATTCCTAACCCTTGGATGCTTTGGATCCATGAGGTGTAGGAAGAAGTGTTGACTTCCACTTAGTCCACCTTGGCTCTTTTGATAGCTCATGGCCAAATCTCCTATTGGGCTTAGTCAAGCCCAATTTTATCAATTCAACTACTCATTGTTTGACTTATTATTCTAGAAAGCAAAGCCTAAACAATAGGCCAATATTATTGCTATTCTATTGCTCTTTGAGACACCTCTTCAAATCTTCACATCTTCTTTGGTCCATGTGGAGAGTATGAGAAGTCCACGTGGGTTTAGGCCATCTTGAATGAAGCCCAATTTGATCTTTTTTTAGTATGCCCCTTGTTATTGGGCCTTTTGATGGGCTTGGCCTTGAAGGTGCATGATGGCAATGGATTGGACCTTGAGCATGATTTGGGCCTAGGCGTTGCCCAAGCTATAAGCCTTGTTGGGATCACATCAGCAGCGACGACGACAACCACGAAGAAGAAGAAAACGAAAAAAAAATGAAAGAGGTAGAAGGAAGAAGATGAACAGTTCATGTTATTTACCGACAAATTTTTTGGTAATTACCGATTTTCGATCGGTAATTACCGACAGATTTCTTCGTCGGTAACTATCGACGGATTTTACCGACATATTTTTCTATCGGTAATTATCCACGGAACATGATTTTCGTCGATAAAATTTTATCGATAATCATTTTACTAACGAATTTTTACCGTGGATAATCAGTCGGTAATGTTGATTTAGTGACGAATTTTGACCATTATCGACGGATTTTGACCGTCGGTAATATCAGTTTTTCTTGTAGGGTACTACCTATATCTCATCATTGGTTCCAGTTATTCCCTCAATCTCCACCTAAATTCAAGTGACGTAGCAATTATACCTTAACCTATAATTACATCTCACTTTCAATTTAAGCAATTCACATAACAGCTCCAACTCTTAAGTTATATTCTGTTTTTCCCCCAAGTAAGAGTCTGCCTCAATTACATCTCTAAAGTACTATCATGATGTTATATTTTATTACAAAACAAAATCAGAACTTAACATTCTCACCTCATACATTGCTTATCCTTGTAATCCATATCCAGCATATTCCAACCCCTTTCAATACTCCAAGTGGCCCAGATTAGATTTCCAAACCCGTACTGTACATCGAACGCACAATGGACCCTTCTCTAATCTAGTGCCTGGTGCCAATTTGAGTGTTGCATTGGGGTTCATACAATTATGGAAAGCCCAGAATTCTCCCTACACACATGAACTCTACACTTTCCACAATCATTTCCCCCTCAACTTTCAACTCAATCGTTCTAGTTACGTGTTCAATTCCATAATTAATTCCTAAAGCTTTCATCACATAGAGTTCTAATACCATAATGTATGAAATCATATTACTATCAAATCCCCAAAACCCCCATTTTCTGAACCCTAATATTCATGTGCAACCATTTTCATTCAATTCCTTTATGCCACACTACAATTTCACAATTAATCCCTTTTCCCAAAGCACCCATAATTAAGAACACATTTTCCACCAATCATAAACACCCAAAAATTCCAAAACATCAAAAAATCAAGCCACATTGATCGCGTCGCCTGGTGGATCTCCATCACCGCCAGGCTATTCATCCAAAAACCCAAAAAACTAGGTGACACAACTTGCGTCGTCTGACAGCCCGTTCACGCTGCTAGGTGGTTCCTCAAAGCAACCCAAAAATTGCACATAAAAAGGCAATCATACATCATATTCCATGCGAGATTATGTAATTAAATATAAAACGAGAGTTACAACTCTCCTAACCTAGATTCCTTGCATAAAATTGAAAATCCTATTATTTCTTCCTTGATCTAAAATGTCTCCCTTTGCTTCTCTAACCACTAGCTCTCACTCACCCTCACTACACACAATAAATGCTCTGAATTCCTCTCTCCACAACTCTCACAGAATGCAGTCCCAAACTCACCCTCTATCTCTCAATTTTTACCTCATAATTACTCTTTAATTGTGGTTAATGTCTCAAAAACGAAAATTACCTAATTGATGGTTGTAATTACCATTCAAGAACCATTATGACATGGTTTTCTAGCCCTCTTGGCTGCCATCTCGTGATTGCTAGGGTTTTCAGCCCTTCTCATCTTTGCCAAAAGTAATTTTAGCAAAAAGAGAACTAAATTTGTGTCTACCAAGGTTCAAACACACAACCATGCCAATGTCAAGTTAATGCACAACCATTCAACCAATTCATGTTTTGTGATAATTCCTATAAATCTAGGATTTTATTATCACTCATCATGATCAATCATATTATTATAAAATAATAATCCATTAAATAACACACATAGGACTTGAACCCAAGTCCTCTCAACACAAATAAGTACTCTCAAACACTTAAGCTAGTATTTTTCCACATCATACAAACTAACAAACATTAATTGTCATAAAGGCTCCCACTACTCATTTATTAATTAATTAATTATTTAACTAATTAATTTCCTCGGGTCTTACATTTTATGTGCAATCCACTCAAAATAGTTCACAACAAATGCGTGCACATTAGAAATCATGCAATTAAAGTGCTTTATGGTCAATGCAATCGGAAAATTTGGTATTTAGTTGATGTACTAGCTGTTTTTGCTGCTACTATAATTCAAAATAATGTCATGTGAAGAATACTTTGACTGGGTCAATCAATTAAAAACAATTCGAGCAAATCCACATCAACATAAGTGAAATCAACACATAAAATACAGAGTAAGTCGATTAAAAATGCATCAGGTCACACATTTTTAGTGCAGTGACAATTTTAAGTGAAATTTATGCTTTGTTTTCACAAATTTAACGGACTAAAAATTTCAAATCACATGAAATACACACTATAACAATTTGAGTGAAATTTATGTGTTGTTTTGTGAGTATTAGCATATTGAAACAGTACCAGAACACAAATTATGCAGATTTTGACATTTTAAGTGAAATCTATGTAATGATTTTACAAATTTGATAGACTAAAATACTAGCAGTTCACAAATTATGTAACATTGAACACTTTAAATGCAATAAACACATGATCCAATAAAATTAACAAGCCAAATAGATATCAACCTACATTTTTCATGGCCAGAACACCTAATTCAGTTCTAAGCTTGTTGAATCTATCACATGCAAGTGGTTTAGTGAATAAGTAAGCCAATTGGTTTTCAGTTTTCCAAACTTGATTTCAATTTCACCTTTTTTAATATGATTCCTTATGAAATGATGTCTGATTTCAATGTGTTCAGTTTTAGAATGTTGAATTGGATTCTGATTTAGGTTGATTGCACTTGTATTACATGGGTTTACACCATAATCCATGGGTTACGCTTAAGCCAAATTATTTGTGCACATCCATGTCCAGCTACTTTGTACTCAGCTTCAGTAGTGGAGAGTGATACACATGCTTGCTTCTTGCTATTCCATGAGATTAGGCTTGATCCAAGTAGATGGCATGTACCACTTGTGCTTTTCCTATCCAATTTGCACCCTGCATAGTCAGAATCTGAAAAACCACTAGGAACAATGTTAGAATCACTAGGATACCATAATCCAATATTAGTTGTCCCTTTTAGATACTTGAGAATCCTCTTTGCAGCTTTGAAGTGCGAATCCTTTGGATTGGATTGAAACCTTGCACACAAGCATACACTAAATTGAATATCTAGCCCACTAGCTGTTAGATATAGTAAAGAACTAATCAATCCTCTATATTTGGTTGAATCAACTTGTTGTCCAGCTTCATCTGCATCCATAAGGCAATTCGTGGTAGTTGGAATGGTAACCTCTTTGCAATCCTCCATTTTGAACTTTTTCAGCAGGTTAAAACAATATTTTGACTGACTTAAAAATGTCCCATGCTTGAGTTGTTTCACTTACAGCCCTAGGAAGTAGGTTAGCTCACCCATCATAGACATTTCAAATTCTCCCTGCATAGCTGCAACAAACTCTTCACACATGGAGTTATTATTTGAGCCAAAGATTATATCACCAACATACACTTGAACAAGTATAACATCATTTGCATGTTTTCTAATGAAGAGTGTTTTATCAATAACACCTCTAGCAGAACCTTTTGTTAAAAGAAAATTGCTTAGCCTTTCATACCACTGTCGTGGTGCTTGTTTCAAACCATACAAGGCTTTTTTCAATTTGAAAACATAATTAGGATAAAAGTGATCTTCAAAGCCAAGGGGTTGTGATACATACACTTCTTCATTTAAGAAATCATTTAAGAATGAACTTTTCACATCCATTTGTGAAAGTGTGAAATTATACATGCAAGCATATGCCAATAATAATCTCACAGCTTCTAGCCTAGCTATAGGTGCATGTGTTTCATCAAAATTAATACCTTTCTCTTAATTATAACCTTTACCAACGAGCCTAGCTTTATTCCTAACTATGTTACCATCTTCATCCATTTTATTCCTAAACACCCATTTAGTACTAATCATATTCATTTCATTAGTTCTAGGAACAAGAGACCACATATCATTTCTTATGAATTGATTAAGCTCATCTTGCATCGCAACAACCCAATTACTATCATCTAATGCATCATTCACATTCTTAGGTTCAATTTGAGATACAAATGCAACATGTTCAAAGAATACAAGCTTGCGTCTAGGAGATAGTCCATGTATGATATCACCAATTATGTTGTCATTTGATAATCTCTTGGGTTCAATCCACTCCTTATGTAAGTTGTTATCTGCAAATTCTTCAATCGATTGAATTTCCTTTTCAACTGACTGATTTCCTATAGCAAATTGCTTTTCCAACACCATGTCTTCATCATCTGCAATCTTATGCCTTTGATCTTGCAGCAATGGGTTAATTTCATCAAATACAACATGCACAAACTCTTCAACATTCATTAGCCTTTTGTTATCGTGGCAACCAAAATCGCAGCAAGACGGCGAAAATAATTTAAAAAAAATACAAAGGAGTCGCCACCATAGTTTATTGTGGAAAAGTATAGAAAAACCTTAAAAAAAGAATAGTCTTTGAAACCAAATTTGGGTTTGGGAGTCGGTTACGTGTGGGGAATGTATTAGCACCCCAACAACGTTCGTCCTAATACGATTTCCTTTAATTAAGTATGCAAGATAAAAGTAGATTTTTTAAAAATATTTTTTGTTCCCCATAAATCAAACAAAATAAATACATATACAAAATAATAAGGATAAAAAATTATTTTTTTTTATTTTTTTTGACCCGCCGAGGATTGTACCTCGCTCTTACGTATTCCCATGTGGAAAATCAAGGATAACGTAGTTCTTTGTAAAAATATTTGTTGGTTGATATTTTTTAATTTTAGATTTTTATATATTTTTTTATTATCAAAAGAATATGAGATTCAACATGATATAAAATTAAGTTATCAAGCAAATCCAAGACTTGACATAATGTCCAAAAATTATATATAAAAAAAGAAGTATCATTTATAATTTTTATCTTTATTTTTATTCTTTTAAAAAAAAGGAGAACTAAAAGCTTACGAAGGAATTTATAATGTTGTCATACGACACATATCAATCATGAATTCAGCCCTATAATTACATGACATTGGACCTCAAATGCGTTTAGTATTATATTGAGTCAATCAGTCATACACTTGATATTGTAACAGAGAACGAAGTCAAGATTCACAACCCTTAATTTTATTATTCTCACCAATACATGAATAACATTCAGAGCAAAAAAGAACATACCTTTCAAGGCCACGAACATAACAACTTCAATTGAGAGGATAGTGAGGTGATCCCCCTTTACATGTGTGCCCTAGTAATAAAAAAGAAAAGAAGTATTGAATTTTTTGTGTGTCTTGAATTGGAGAGATTTTGTGCTTATATAGACACAGTGACGGATTTTAATGGGGGCAGGGAGGTGCCCCCCCCCCCCCCCCCCCCCCCCTTTTTTTTTTTTTTTATTTTATTTAATATATATTT